>OCJB01000016.1_pt1 | contig 214029 bp, 212 predicted proteins | sample 1480681 | NCBI WGS metagenome assembly OCJB01 (sample SAMN05301474, study PRJEB22388) | human gut metagenome | isolation source: Infant 1 DOL 18 gut | host: Homo sapiens | place: USA: Pittsburgh, Magee-Womens Hospital of UPMC | collected 2013/2014 | reverse complement strand
TAACTAATTATTTTGCAGGAGGACAATTTATTTACACAAAATTATTGACGCTCCCCTCTTTTTTACATATTTCAATAACTTTGATTCTAAATAGTAATATTTTTTTTATATTTGTTTTTAAATCGACTTTTCGTTTTTTTTCATCTAGAATGACTTTTCCATCTCTGGTTAGTTCAACAACACCCAGAAACAGTTCTTCTTTATTACTATTCCATAATAATATCGGCCCCTGACCATGATTTTTATCAATATCAAAATCAGAAATAATAACTTTATCTGCAACTTTTCTTAAATCATTTTCTAGTGTTTCTGAAGTTAAGTTCTTATTTAATTTATGGATCAATGTGTATAATTTATCGGAATAAATTTCTCTAACATAGCTTTCCAAGAGCATATTTGCTTTCTTTTGTAACACTATCATCACATCCAACTATTTTTGATATCGTAATTTTCCATAGTAATATAATCAATATCTTTTGTTACACGATTTGAATGATCTATTACTATAAGTTTAATTCCCCATGAGTCAAATTTAGGTAAAATTCTATCCAAATACTCTTTATCCATATTTGAGAAGCCTTCATCTACAAGTAAAATATCAGGTCTCTTTAAAATACCTCTAAACAAGGCTAGCTTTTGTTTTTGTCCAGAAGATAAGCATTTTATTGCAGCTTCTCCAGGAAAGTTTATACCTAAAGGTAGATCGTCTAATATTTTGTTTATTTCAAAATCTCTTATCAACTTATTAAATATACTATTCGGAACTTTATGTCCCAATAATAAATTATCTCTAATTGTACCTTCTAAAAATTTAGGATTGGGCTCTACAAACACTAATTTTGATCGTAGACAGTCCAAGTTGATTTTTTTTATGTCAATATTATTAATTAGAATCTGTCCCCTATAGTCATCATCTAATCTTACTAAAGACTTAATTAATGTAGATTTACCTGAACCATTTTCACCTCGTATTGAAAGATTTTTCCCTCTATAGATTTCACAGTTAACAGTGTCGAGTAATAAAGTATCTCCTTTTTTTATGGAAACACGTTTACATCTTATTGATTCTATTTTCTTGTCTAAAATTATTTCCCCGCATACATTCTCATTTTCCATATTTATTAATATAGATTCAATCCTATGACTAGCCACCTGCATCGATTCATATTGCGCTTGAAACGACCCAAATTGATTTAGGGATGATACTACTATTCCTGATAATGAAATTAATACTGTTAAATTTCCTAAATTTATACTATTCTTTAATACTAATAAGCTGCCTATAGCTATCAATATTACTGTCCCAACAGTATTGAATAAACTTAAAAAAACATTACTATTTGTACCAAAAAATTGTAGTTTTTTATTATTAGTAATAAATTTATTTATTTTATCTAAGACTTTCTCACTAAAGTATTTATCAGCATTTAAAGCCCTAAATTCTTCTAATCCATCAATAAAAGTAATTAATTTTTTCTGAAAATCAGTATTGGATTTAGATATTGTGTACCCAAAATGATAGATTTTTGGATAAATATATGCAAAAAACAATATTACTACTGCAGAAATAACTACAAGATAAATCGCCATAACCTTACTAAAGTAAAACAATGTTATTATCGAGAAAACATACATACAAAAGTTTAGAAGTACGCTTATGAAAAAGTTCATCACATCGTTACTAACTTGTAAGATATCGGAAATTCTAGATACAAATTCTCCTGAACTATTTAACTGAAAATATTTTGGATGAATAGTTAACATTTTATTTATATACTTTTTGAATAATTGTGTTTCAAAAGCAAATGTTCCTTTTATAACTAGAATATTTTTGAAATAGCTAACTACTACTTGTACTAAAGCTAATACAATAAAACCTATAGATATACTTTGAATAAGAAAAGTTTTTTCTTGCAAAGGAATATTTTTTTCAAGAATATTTATATTTTTACCTAAATTAAATGATAGATAAGTACTTAACAAACTAACAATTATAGAAAAGAACATTACTAACGAAAATATTTTTAAATTTCTTTTTATAAACTTCCCATAAAATCTTACTTTTTTGGGGCTGCGATTTAAAAAAATATTTTTTGGTTTTTCTACAAATAAATAACTAATAGCTCTTTTTTCAATCTGTTTATTATTTATCCATTCTTTTTTAGTATGTGTAGGATCTGAAACAAGTATTCTTTTCTTACCAATATGCCAGATTACTACAAAATGATTAATAATTTCCTCCTCTTCAAGAAAGACAATTGCTGGCAGTGAGTTATTAATCATTTCCCTATTTTCTTTGTTTAACCTATTAATTTTAGATATATTTACTATTTCTGGGTTTGCATCTACTTTTGAAAAAAATTTTTCCATAGCTTTTAATGATATTCCTATCATTCCATAGCCAGTTTCTTCTTGGATATATCTTCTATCTATATTAATATTATAGAATTTACATATCATTTCTATGCATGCAACACCACAATCTTGTATACTATCTTGCATTACATGAGGTCTCTTAATCATGATTCATTCTCCCGATACTTATTTATTAACATTTTGTATTCATCAGGAATCTCTAATTCAGAAAAATAGTTAGCTAAATCTAATTTTAAAAAGTATTGATATGAATAATCATAAGACTTAACATCAAAAAGTAATCCTGAAATTAATAAATCATAGTGTAATAAATTACACCCTATTTGGCTATATTGATCATATTCATTATTTTTTCTAAATTGAATTACTTCTTTTAAAAATTCAAATTGTTGTTCATACAAACTATGCTGTTTATTTAAAAATTTGTAAAAAGTAACATCAGAAGAGTTAGGTAGCATTTTTTCTAACACCTCTATACATTTACTTGCAAGTGAGCTTTTCCCATCAATTATATATTTCTTAGTAATAAGAAATAGGATTAAATGAGTATAGTTTGTAAGTAGGATATTCTCATATGATATACTTTCATCCATATTCTTTATTAAAAATGGAAGTAGAATTTTTTCAAAATCAATGTTGGAATTTATAGAAAATGAATCTCTACAATACAAGTATGCCCATCTAACATTGTCTGGCTCTTTTTCTAACATCTTAGCTAGTAGCCTTATGTTTCTTTCACACTTCTCTTTCCTAAGTATTTCTTTGTAACCGTCATGGAAAAAAGTAATCTCACTTTCAACGTTAAAAATTGGATCTAATCCTTTGTTGTTCCTCAACTCTTCATGTATTAGACCATAATACTTAATTTTATTATTGTTTCTAAATAATCGACTTTGGCCATGTGTGATAACATTATCTAATTGATATATTGCACAACTAACTCTTAATGAATCTTTAAATTTAAACCTGTCTAACATATCTATTAAGAGCCTTAATTTGATAAGCTCATCTGAAGATACATATTCATCTGCATCAATAATTAATATCCATTCTTTACTTGCTTTTTGTATTGAATAATTTCTCGCATCTGAAAAATCATCTTGCCAAGTATAATCAAATATTTTTACTTTTTCGCTTGCTATTTCTTTTACTATTTTTTTTGTCGAATCAATTGATCCTGTATCAATAAATATAATTTCATCTGAAAATTCATAGATACTATTAATACATTTTCTTATTGAATCCTGTTCATTCTTAGCAATAATACATACAGATACTTCTGCGTGAGTTTTTAAAGATAATTCTTTTAAATTTTTAGAGTAACTGACAGTTTCCTTTAATTCGTTGGGGAACTTTAGCCCTTTTAAAATTTGTAACCATAATTCTGTTACATCTTTATTCTCTTGGTTCGTTAAAGTATACTTATTTTTATTAAATACCTCTACATTAAACCAGTCATTAGCAATAAAATTTTCAGAATACATTATCTCTTCACCTCATTACTTTCTATTAGAGATAGTTATGCAATTTAATTTTGTGTAACACTCTGGGTTATCTGTTAAGCATAATATGTAATCTACGCTTGTAGAATACAAAAGTGATAGCTTAACTAAAATATCTACTGGTACCATTGTTGCACCACTCTCATATCTGGAATACGCAGATTGAGAACAATGTATATAGTTACTGACAAAAGATTGAGTATAATTATTTTTAATTCTTAAAAATAGCAACCTAGATTCCATAATTTTTCCCTCTCCTGTATGCTATCTTTGTTTGTTAATAACAGTCAATATATTATTCGGATTCTGCATAATTCTAAAATTTTTATTATTTATCAATCACGAGAAAATAAAATATGTCTATACCTTTATAAAAGGTAAAAATTTGTATTTCTTTATTATTTGTTTTATAATATAAGTATCCATTGAGCAAAAACGCTCAAAAATAGGCTGATCGAGTTAATCGATCAGCCTATTTTCTTTAGATTTATATTATTTACTAAAACTATACTGTCACGAAAAACAACATATATAATATTATGTTGTTTTATTCAAACTATAAATTATAATATATTTAAATATATAATAGAGACTGTCTCTTGGGGGGAGACAGTCTCTAAGGTTATAACTTATTTTAGCCTTTCATTTCTAACAAATAATCATTCATAGAACTGAACGATCAATTCATTCAGTCTGTAAGAAAATAGTTAAATCTGAAATAGCTATTTTTATTTTACAGTATCTGCCTTGGCCTTTCAATTTCCTTGATATTACTTTTATTTCAGGATTATTTAACATAAACAAATACTTCTGAATCTTTTACATAAATGTCATGGTAATAATTAGATTTCATTAACTCACTTTCTTCTTTACTCAACGCGTTAATATCAAAGATCTCCATGTTCACATTTAAACCAGTGTACGTTCTAAATAAAAACTGATTTGGCCAATAAAGTGCTTCATTTGGTGGAACCAGTTCTTTTAATATAGGATAATTCTTTGAACTATTGACAAATACTGGCGAATTTTTAAATAAAGACGTACTATGCACGGCCACCGTGTCACGGTTCACCAGGTCTTTTAAATCATCGGCTAATATCATACTTTGTCGTTCAAAAGATTCCTTTTGGTGGCTTAACGCACTAGCATAAACAAATGTAAAAGATAAAAGGTAAACACAGAAAAGACAAACCGCTGTTTTTGACACATATCCTAGCACGTTTTTAGAAGTATTTGCCTTACTTCACATTAGAGTACCGAAATCAACAGATTACACAAATACAAGGAAAACGTAACCGTCAGGAAGTACCAGAAAGGATAAGACAAACAGTCAGACAATGGCAAGAGAGAATTTACAGCACGCCTTATCATCATAATATAAGACAAACCTGATACTCGCTTTTAGCGAGTATCTTCTTGATTAGAAACAAAAAAAGAAAGGCTTCCGCCTTTCTTCTTGTAGAGAATGTGTTATAATAGACATGTAAAGAGGACGTACTAGTCATACGCCCTCATGATAGCACCATTTAAGACGGTGACCGATAGTTAAATATTTTTACAAAAAATAACCAAACTCGGCTAAAGTTGACGGTTATTTTTTGTTGTTTTTATCACTAATTTTTAGAATTAATGTCGCAAAAGTAATCGCAAACATTAACGCTTCAAAAATAGTCAAAGCTAGTCCTTTCTAGGAGTATAGCCAAAAATCAACATAGGCAATCACCCCTTTTTCAGAGATTAGCCACCGTCATAAACCTTTACTATCTCGTATATTATACCATAAAACGCCTTGGCTTTTTTAAGTTAAGGCGTTTTAGCATAGGAGCAATTATTCAGCCCACAGTTTGCTAGGAACCTTTCTTAACCAATCAGAAAAATCTAAAAACCAGCCTCCTAATTCTTCATTCAAGGCAGCTAGATAATGAAAAAGCAGAACAAGTAATCCAAATAAAAGCCAACCAACCCAACTTGCCCATTCGATTCTAAGTTCTTCTGTTGCTAAGATCACAATTGGTATTATTAAAAAAAGAAAAGCCAAAACTCGAGCAATAATCAATAATAAAGTGGTGGTAAATCCACTAGTAAGCAATGTTAAAATTCCAATATATCGGAAAAGTAAATGCAGAATAAAAAAAGGTAAAAATAGCATTACAGACAAAATACGTTTAAAAACTAACATAAAATTCTCCTCTCCGTTCACCAATAGATAGTTTATAGTTTGGGCTTAATGTCGGTTTGCTTCTCTGGCTCTTTTTCCTGTACGGCTTGTATTTCATGAAGCTGATTAATTTCATTTCGAGTTCGTTCCAGTTTACTCTCTAACAAAGTTTGACTGGTTTTAATTGCTTCTATTTCTCCTCGAACATCTTCATAAGAAAATTCCGCAAGCGTTGCGTCTGGTAACAATGTTTTCAATTTTTTCTGAATTAACTCTGGATCTCCCTGCAGTTCATTTTCTAATAAGAGGTTACTTAATTGGTGCAGCTCTAACATCTTCTCGTCAAGAGTCTCTAAAGTTTTTTCTGCTTCAAGAAAAGCAACTTCTAATTTTTCTTCTAATAATTTTAGTTGTCTTGTGTCCTCGATTTCATTCGCCGCTAAAAAGTTAATGGCACTAACTAATTCATCAATGGTTTGCATCACAGGTTCTCTTTTCAGTGGTGTTTGTCCATTATACAGTCGTAATTGTTTAATCAACGAAGCCCCTGTTAAGTATTTACTTTTAGTAGCATCCTTGTCGCTCATAAAATAAAAATACTCATTTCTTTTAATATAGATATTGTAATTACCGTTGTCTAATGGATCAACCTTATACCCTCCTACAAAGAGCTTTCCAGAATTACCATAGCCATAATCGATATTTATATAATATCCTCTTTCTGTTTTGTGAGACAGTTGCCATGGTTCTATTGTAAATTGATAGTCAAAATTATTTTTTTCTTGTTCATTTTTTTCTTCGTATCTTTTGACACATTCTTCCACTGTTAGAACGTTTTTATTTTCTTTCAATCGTTCAATAATCTTTTCATAATTATATCTAGTGGGGTCACTTTTTGACAAGCTTCGACTACGAGTATTTTTTATTTGTGGTTCGTCAAGCAATCGATAGATCGTCCACTTATTAGAAAAGTCTGCCGATAAATTCAAAGCTTCTGCTTTTTCTAGGAAGTCATTAATTGAAGAACTTTGTTCTAATAAAAAGTCTAACCGACTTTTTATTTTTTGTTTATAAATGGACTCTGTTTGCCATTTTGTATATTTTGTATGAGTTTGCTTCGGTGATTTTTCAATAATTTTTGCGCCTTCCTTCGCTGCAATTTTATCCGAAATTTGTTCAAAGACTTTTTTGGTTCCTTTTTGCCAGCGAAAGGCTTTACCTGTTTTTAAATTGGTTGAACTAAAAATAATATGATTGTGTAAATGTTCTTTATCGACATGTGTGGCGATCACAAATTCATACTCTCCACCCGTCAATTCCATCACCGTGTTGTACCCTATTTCATGTATTTTTTCTGGCGTTAAATCATCTTCTGGAGAAAAGGATTGGATTAAATGGTGTGCTAAAACGGCGTTGCCTTTTTCTAATTCTGTTAACGTTGGCGGAAGCAATCGTTCTGATTTTGGATCGAATGTGTACCCGATTTTTCGTTGAATTGCTGCTTGTAATTTTGTTAATTTAAATTCTTCATAAGGATTTGTTGGATCTACAATGCCATGCCCAGAAACTAATTTTTTCATGTACGTCTTATCGTCATTCACAATATATTGAAATAAATGTTCCAAGTGTTCAGACGGATTATCATTCGTAACTTCAGTTTTTTCTGCATTCTCAATATATGAGCAAGCATTGTTTAATTTATCAAATGTATGAATAACAAAATGTTTTGTATACACCATTTACGATTGTTCCTTTCTCTTTATTAATTTGTTTAATTCGCTCTGAACCAGCGCATTTAAACTCTGTACTTTATCGGTCAAATCTTTAATATCTTCAGACGAAATTTCATGAAACTGGTTGGCCAGACGGGCCATTTGATTAATATTAATGCCAATTTTATGAATTTCGGTAGTTAGTCTGTTGAGTTCGGAATAGTCAACATGGCGAATCTCTCCTTGAATCAAAAGGTGCAAGGCAAAATTTTGAAAGTTTGGAAAGAAACTTTCTTCAATTTTTCGATTGATTAATTCATTTTCTTCTTTTGAAAAACGTATTTTTCTTTGAATAGGTCGTTTTAGCTTTTGTTTATTCTCCATAATTGTTTCTTCTTTCTTTTACATAATAAGTAGTCTCCTTAGTTTGACAATTAGCTGTACCCAAGGATAGGCTTTCTTTTTGCAAGCGGAGCAACATGGTACCATGTTGCGATATTTTGAATGACCCCTACCAAAAATACTGGTAGGAGTCGTTCAAATTTTTGGGGTTCCCCCAATCCCCATCGCTACACTTTGACATTTATTGACGTTTCGACTTACCATTTTTGACCTTTATTTTTTCTTTCCTATTGATAAGGGGCTAATAACTCATCCAGAAAGACCAAATACGAGTCATTTCCTTTCAACTTTCGTAAATAAGTGGCTGCTTCTTCGTAAGGAAATAAATCAATTTTTAATTCTTTTTCTTTAAAATCATGAATCAACGTATCCAGTTCTTTTAGCACCGTTCCTTTTGATTTTTCTTTCTTTTTCTGGTGGACTCTTGGTTGGTCACTAAGCGGGTCTGCCAAGAAAAATTGTGTCAGAATAAATTTACTTTCGTCCGTTAATTGGTCCATTTTGTTTTCTCCTTTTCTCTTATTATTTGTTTTTAAAATCGAGTAGAATTTGCTATTTGAGCAGAAATTTTTGGTTCATTTTGTTGCCTTTTTTGCTCGTTAGCTTGGGACTTTCCCACTTCAGTTTCTTTTTTCTTCGCATTCAATAAACGTTCTTCAAATTTATTTTGGGGAAGTTGAATGCCTTTTTCTATGGATAAAGTATGGTCGGCTTTTTCAATTAGCGTGCGCGCCTCTTTCGTGATCGTTTCTAACGATTGCGTAAATTCTTCTAACTTTTCTCCTTGCTTCGTCCAAGAAGAAAGATAACCAAAAGAATACGAGGACGTATCCAGCCCTAAGTGACGGGAGACAATATAGGCAACTGATTCCGCTTCAAATTCTTGTCGAGAATAAACGTCATCTCCAAATATCGCTTGCGAATCTGGGTGAAGCATGGCATGCGTCATTTCATGAAGTAAGACTTTTAAAGTCATCACTTCTCCTAAATGTTGTTGGAGGACAATTTCTTTTTTCGTTGGATCATAATACCCATTCGCACCACTTGCAATAGACGTGACAGTTACTGGAACTGGGCAAATCTCAACTAACGCATTGTAAGTTCTGGTGAATGTTTTACCGTCGCTAAGATTCTCTTCCAGATTATAAACAAGCTGTGGCAACTCTGCGCCGGTCGTTTGTTCTACATCAAAGACAGGCGTTAAAAAATAGCGCGTCTCTTTGACAATTTCTCCATTTTCATCCGTAACTTTTTTCCCGTTCTTATCGACTTTATCTTTAAAATAAGGGGCATACACATACAGTGCTTTGCTGCCTTTTTTTACTTGACGATCTAACTTTTTCCACGCATTGTAACCAGCTACACGACGTATATTTGGATTTTGTGCCAACAACAAACGAATATTTTTTGACGAATATTTATGAAATTTTGAAGCAAAATCTAAATAGTTTTTAAACGTATCACTTGTTAAATACTCTTTGATTCCGTCGTTCAAATGTTGCGATAATTTTTGATAATCTTTCTTTTTAATTATCTCTTCCAATGTTAGTTCTGGTTGGCTTTTTTGCTTCATTTGTGTTTTTTCAGACATTTCTTTATTCCTTTCTCTGGATCGTTTTTTTGCTTTTTGACGCTTTAATTTTGCTTCTTTTTTCTTTATTTCATTCTTTATTTGCTTTAAAATATCGTTCCAATCCGTTTTACTTTTTCCTTCAATTAGTTTAGGTTGGTCAAGAGTAATTGGACACCAGCTATTTGAAAATTGTTGAATAAATTTCTTCCCTGCTTCGTCATTATCTACAGCCAAAACGAGTTGGACTTTTTCCGTTGTTAGTTTCGACTTTTCTAATTGTTCAAGGACGGTTGGCTTTTCTTCTTCTTTGACATAAGAGCCAATTTCATTGGCAATAAGCGTAGATACTGCGCCCTTTTTAAGTCCATTCGCACAAAATAATACCGCATCTCCAATCGTTTCTTTTTTTAATTCGTAATAACTCATGAGATCTATAGGCGCTTCAAAAACAATGATTTTGATTGGCTTTTCTGACGTAGCTTCTGCAATTTTTGGTGGATACCCTACACGAACAGTCAACCCATAATAGCCATTTCCCCAGACACGCTTTAACCGTCCTCGTTCGCCATGTAGCTTCTTATTTTCCCAAATACCTTGTAAGGCAACGCCTTTAATTTTTTCTTCAAGACCAACGTGCTTGAAGACTATTACTGGTTCACTTTGTCCGGTCTCTTTATCTGTATACGTGGATTGTGCCATGAGGTTTTGTTCAAAAAAGAAATCAATCGTTTCTCTTGATAACTTACGTTCCTGAAGCAAGTAATCAATGGTGGCATTTTGTTGTGTATGTTCTTTCATATAATAATGAAAGTTCGTCGGAGTAGGTTCTTTCAACGTTTCAACAGCCCCTGCTTCTACGGTCTGTAAATACTGCAATGCTTCAGCGTGTGTACACTCTTTTATCACTTGAACAAGCTTAATACTCCCACCACCAACTTGGCGAGAGTTCCAATAAAAAGCATTCTTCTTAGGGGTTAAAACAAAACTATCGTGCTCTGACCAGATATAACTTTGTCCCTGTCGTACAAGTGTTATTCCTAAACTTTCTGAGACATCCACAATACTTTTTCGTTCAATTTCTTCTAACACTTTTTGTCGTTGTGCATGTGTCATTGGCATTTTCTGTTCCTCCTTTTTCTATTTTCTGAAATAAAAAACGCACGTCTTTTTAAACGTGTGTTTCTTCTTTCAGTTCACTTGTAATTTCTCCATGGTCAATAATATCTGTTGCCGAGATTTTATCCAAAATAGCTTCTTCATCAGTCATATATCGGCGCCACGTATACCACTTATCATCAGTCGGTCCTGTTGCTAGTTCATCTGCTCGGTCATGCTGAAAAGCATAGAATTTTTTATCTTTAAAAACATGCTCTTTTGATATAAAAACCAGACACTCGTCTCCTCCAATAAGCGCAACTTCACTCCTGTCAATCAAATCGCGCCCGTATTTATCTCGATTTTCGGATCCTCCACCTTGATTTCCTTTATTCATGCTATGTTTCCGAATAGATAATGTTTGTTTCCCTGCACGCGCAGACAGATACTTGGTGGTTTCTTCTTCGTCTCCACCAAGGTATAGTAAACACGCACAGCCATTTAAAATGTTTTGCCACCCATTGCGATAAAGCGTTTGTAATTGGTTCAAGGATTGTAAAACAATGGTAAACGACATTTCTCGCTTACGAAACGTGGTCAACATTTTCTCAAAGTGAGGAATTCGGCCAATATTGGCAAATTCGTCAATTAAGAAGCGGACATGTAGGAGTTCTTTGCCTTCTTCTAGTACTCGTTTTCCTAAACGTACTTGGTCTGATTTATTTCGCAACACTTCTCCGACTGTCGCAAACATCAACGCCGCAATAAAATTAAACGACGTATTAGTTTCAGGTATCGCAATAAACACCGCTGTTTTTTCTTCATTCCAGGAGTCAATATCCATCGTGTCTGTACGAATCATATTGACCACTTCTTCATGGTCAAAAACAGAGTAACGTGCAGCAGCTATCCCTAGAACGCTGGCTCTCGTTTCACTCTCATACAAATTGTTAAACAAGGTCCATTGTCGGTAAGCGTAGTTGTCAGGAATGGCCTCGTTTAACTCCTCAAACCATTCTTCCACTGGGCTAGGTACATTTTTATCTTTTCGTTTTAGGTGGCGTAACATGTCCGCAATCATTCCTAAATGTGGCGTATACTCATTTCTTCGACCGTCAAACCATAAATACGCAATAAGAGAGCGAACCAATAAGCCTTCGGCTTTTATCCAAAAATCTTCCCCGGTCGTTTTTTCCCCTTCTTTTGTTGCTTCGGTGACAGCTTCTAAAACTCGGTCCACGTCTAATTCGGAGTGCATATACTCAAAAACATTGAACGTATCACTATTTGACAACGTGTTTAAGTCTAAGACCTTAATCTTGTACTTGCCTTTTTTCAATAAAAGTCCAATCTCTGGCAATATTCCACCGTCTGGGTCTGTTGTGATAAAGCTGGCATGTCGTTGCATAAGATTGGTTTTGATAAAAGCTAACGTTTTGGCCGCTCCAGAGTCACCTAGAATGGCGATATTCTTATTTTTTTGTAGCTTGATTGGTAAACGTTTATTAAAAAGAGAAATTTTTACATGATTACTAACAATAATATTGTTTTCAGGAATTGGATCTTCATATTTTTTCATTTCAGCAGGTGTAGCAAAACGAGCCGAACCGTATTCTTCTCCATGACGGTAGATTCCACGATCATTATCTCGCACATACATTAATAGTCCTAAAAGAAAACCAAGTATTCCTGCACTAAATCCTAATAGACTTGGTGTTATAAAAAACCGATAAAAAGTTTGTTCGATATACGTTAGAATATCTTTTGTAAAGAGATAATTCGTTTTTGAAAAATAGTCTGTCCCTGGTAACAGCCAAAAGAAATTTCCTATTCCAAAGCCAATCACAAATAGAAAAATACCAAGGTAGAGATACGGTTTCAGTTCTTTTTTGTACGTCTGCATTACAGTTTCCTTCCTTTTGTGATTGTTTTTGTTTGATCAATTTTACCCACGTATTTTTTATTGGCTGCAGTGTAGGCTAACCGTTCATCAAAAGTCATGGTATTTGGCTTACGCAAAATCATTTGTGGGTTCTTCTTAATATCCGTTAACACGCGTTCTAAGGCTTTCTTTGCAAGTTCCGTATCTTTTACTCGAAAATAGAAGTTAGTCCCTTCTTTGGTTTCTTTAAACGCAAAAGGAAGCCCTTGGGCTTCCAACTGTTCTTTTAACTTATTTAAATTCACTTTTTCATGAAGTTGCGCCGAAGTCAGTGGATCCTCATGATTCATTAGCTTATACAAATTATTTTCCCCTTTTAAAGGAAGAAACTTGTCTTTTAGCGCCAATACACCATCACTGGATAAATTAAGCAGCACCTTTAACACTTTATCTAAAGTACTAGTACCTAAAACATAATAACGGTGTACAATTTCTCTTTGTTCCACCAAAAATCTCCTCCTTTATAAAAAAAGACTAGCAAAATTTGCTAGTCTTTTTTTGTTTCTTTACTTTTTTGATAGGCCGTAAACAACTGTAAGGGAATATTAATCGCTACAAGAATAATAATTAACCACCTTGTGGCGGTTAGTTCACGAGGGGAGGTAATTTGTTGATACAGTAACACGGCGAAAATTACAGCTAGCCAAAAATACCATTGTTTTACTATTTTCATTCAAATTCTCCTTATAAAAAGTATTTCTGTCTTAATTTAGCTATCTCAAAAAGGAAGGTCGTCATCTGATATATCTATCGGACTTACATCTTTAGAAAAAGGATCAAGAGGGTCAGGTTTCTCAGTTGCTTGTTTGTCAAAAGTCGCTTGGTCCGGCTTACTACTTCTACGTTGATCGTTTACTTCTTTTGATTCCAACAATTGAAAGTTTTCTACAACAATTTCTGTCACATATACGCGTTGCCCTTGTTGATTGTCGTAATTTCTTGTCTGTATACGTCCTGTTAAACCAATTAAAGTGCCTTTACGCGCATAATTAGCGAAAGATTCAGCTGCTTTACGCCAAATAACACAATTAATAAAATCTGCTTCTCTATCTCCTTGTTGATTCGTGAAATTACGATTAACTGCTAACGTAAATTGTCCAACTGCTGTTCCACTTTGTGTGTAACGCAGGTCAGGATCTTTTGTTAAGCGACCGACTAATGTCACATTATTAATCATTCACTCAATTCTCTCCTTCATTTCCTATAATAGAGTGCCATAAAGCTTTTAATGGATGTTTTTTTGGAAACTGTTTTTCAACAGTTAATTCTTCATTCTTCTTAACTAATACTTTTTGGTTCTCTTCTAACTGTTCATTTTTTTCTGATAACTTCTTAATTTCTTGAAGTAATGACTCTGAGTTCCGCTTCTCCTTGTTAAATTTTTTTATTTCGTTAATAATATTTTCTTTTTCCTTCTTTAAACATAGTAACTTATCTCGTTCTTCTTGTTCTAACAATTTCAGTTTTTCAAGATTATTTGTCGCATTTTGTATTCGTTCTAACATTTCTTTTTCTTGTTCTTCATATCGTTTCATCTGAACATATTTCTCCTCCCACTCCGGTTTTGTTAGGACACTTCCAAGCAACTTTGAATATGCTTCATAACGTTTACTTTCAAATAAGAATCTATACTTATTAAATTTTTTATTGTAAATCTGTTCATCAACTGGTGTAACATCAGAGGCATTATCATATATTTTCAATTCTTTCTCTATTTTTTTCGGAACTGAAAAAGAACAAATTTGTAATCCTTTAGCTGATAAAAAATCAACTTTTTCCTTTAAAACTCTGGTTGTAACGCATACTTCTAATGCTAGAAAACCGTTCCATTTATAATAATAACTATAAGGGGTGGTTTCTTTTAGTTTGTACAGTACATCAACTATAAAATAATGTTTCTTTGATTTCCAAACTCTCCTATCAACAGCCACACTATCAATTTTTACTTCAACACAAGTCTTCCCATCTCTAATTATAAACGTAGACAGATTAAGAAATACGTCTTGAAATAAAGAATGTGCAAATGTTTCTCTGTTTTTATTATTCTCTACGTTTGCTCCTTCAGGACGATAATTTGAGTAATAAGCAAAATATGGAACACCAATATTATTTCTCGCTTTGACTGGTTTAACTGGATACCGATCATTTTTTTCTAATGAATCAAATAACTCAGCTTTTTCTACTGGAGAAGTAACGATTTCACTTCTATTTCGTTTTTTAAGGGCTTCATAGGCATTTATTCTATTGCCATAATAATAAGCATAAAATTTTTCTACCATCCAAATCACCACTTTTTATAACAATTATATCATGAGTGAAAAAAGTAGCCTATCATAAACTTGTTCAATTAATATAGTATTTTTCTGTTCATTTTTCCTATAACCAATGACATCAAGGATTGCTTGAGTTTTAACTTGCGTAAATGATAGTATAGGAAGTATTTTAGGTTCAGTATTAATCGTTACAAATATAATTATTCTTAATTTTGTTGCTGTAGCGGCAATATCTGATAAAACTTCTATAATATATTCAGCTGGCAAACTACTTGTTTGTACAATCACAATTTGGACTTCATGATCAAGTAACTTATTCAAGTTATTATAATACATATAGCTATCGGGAATAAACGATTTAGCAGATATAAATTGGCTTCCTTTTAACAATGGATCCAGACCTATCTCCAAAATATCTGCTTTCTCACGATCAAAAATTGCGAACTGTTTTACTACAAATTGATTAATCAACTGTTCATTTGTAGCATACCACTCGATTATATTCTTCTCGAAAATAAAAGGATATGAAATTTCTCGCATTGTTGCTTGATAAACTTCAGTTTGAACAACTCGTTGTTTTTTTAATTCGTTCATTTTTCCACTCCTTACTCCTGAATTAATGATTTAAAGCGGACTAAGTGTCAAAATTTATTTGTATTAAACAGAAAAAACATCGATCTACAATCTACAGATCGATGTTTTTTCTGTTATAATGTTTTTCCGTTATTTCTTAAATGGTTTGCTTTAAATTTTTTTTGATTAGTTTGTTGTATTTTTGCTTCTTCCAAGCGCTCTTCAAATTTATTTTTTGGCTGTGCTTCTGTATATTCTTTGGCAAAACGCACAAATTCATTTAACGAATATTGAACGTCTGGCATGTGATCATCGAAGTCATCCGCCATGTAATAGTACATCAAATTGGCATCAAATTGTGTTCTTCGAAAATCAGTTGGGATTGTCAAATAAGTAGAAGATTCTCCCGTTAAAGACCCAATAAATAAGTTGGCCGAGATTAAGGCAGTCCGCTTATTTCCATTATCAAACGCTTGTAGTTTTGCCAAACGAGCGTACAACGCCCAGCCATCTTCTACACTATTTTCTGTTACTGCATCTAGTTCTCGTTGAACCATTTTTTCTGTAACTGTTCTAGGTGGTACATAATCGCCAACATGTATAGTGACTTTTTCCCTCAATTTTCCAGGATTTTCAGGCTGTCCTTCTTTGTGAGAGTCCATTTGTGCATTAATTCCTTTGAATACATCAACCGTTAGTTTCTTTTGTTGACTAGCATAGTGAATCGCTTTAACTAAATCTTCAAATATATAGCGATCTGTTTCATTGGTAAATTGCCACTCATCCTTGTTTGTAGAAAGGTTTTTTTGTGTTTGCAGAATAGACGTGTTGTACCCATCATATTGGGCCACAGAATAGATTAATTCAGCTAATTTTTTTGTATTCATTCTCTCACATCCTCCCCATTTTCATTCATAGTATACCATTTTGACAGTAAAAGTGGTAATCCTTGTTTCTTAGCTAGAAGAGGCTTTTTTACTAGCTGATAAAAAACTCTTTTTTATAAATAAAGTCCCTCTGGCTTCTTTGAAAATGTACTTAATTTTTGTTCTAAGTCATTGATTTCTTCCTGTTTAGTCGCAATCTCCTCGGTCAATGTGGCTAACTCGTCTTTTTTAAACTGAATCTTTTGTTCCAGAATTTTCTTCTGTGTTTCTTTATCGGCCATTTCATCTGGTTGCTCTTTTAATTCAGTTGTTTCCTTTTCTTCAGTAGTAATAGTGGTTTTGTTGTTTTTCTCTAACTCTACAATATCTTGTGTTTCTTTATTTTTTTCTTCTGGCTTTATCTGATTTTCTACAGCTGAAGGCAATAGTTCTACAAAAGGAATCACTTTTTTTGTATCAAACGGATCTAAAAGATCATGAAAATAAGGATTATCTTCTAAAATTGGTAAATCTATACGCTTGCCATAAAGGATTTGGTCCTCTTGTTTTCCTTCTTTTATTTTTTCGACATAAAGCCACCCTTCTTCTTCCTTCTTAATAAGATCGTTGTTTACGCCAATCACATAACGAACAAGTGTAGCGGTAGAGTCGATCGCCTCGCCTTTAATATTTTTTGAATAAAGAAGTTCATAGCGATAAGTTGTTTTATTCCCTATAAACACTTGCTTCACCACCTGCTTCTTTTTCACTCAGCAACGCAGTCAATTCACTAAAAGATAAATTATTTTCTGTTAATAGAGCACTGACAATTTCCGCTTCTATTTGTTTCAATTCATTCTCTTTTTTAGCAATCGACTGTTTCAATGTATCGAGACGTTCATTGGCTTTATTAAGTTCATTCTCCACTCGATCCTTCTTTTTTTCTAATTCACTTACTTTACTTTTCCCCACTGTTTGCACTCTCCTTTATTGATTCTTCTTTCGTTACTACATGTGTATTATATGAATTTTGCTCCTCTTGTAATTCATTGGTAAGTGTTACTGGTGCCATTTTATCCACTAAAAAATTAGCACCTTGTTTTACAAAGGTTAATTTCATTGCTTCTTGATTGCTCTGATTTTTCAACGCTCCTTCATCATTATTTCGTTTGGTTCGTTGTGTATTCTTATACGTGACGTCCACAATGACTTCGTTGTTTTCAGTATCAATATAGATTTTATACGTATCAAGTACTTGATTGACTACATAGCCTTTATACGCTTGATTAACAGGCTGTTTTTCTACATTCACTAATTCGTTATACATGGCGCTTGTCACCAAAGGTTCATAGCGATTTCTATTTTCGCCAAGATCTTTTTTTGTATAATACGCAATCAAAAATTTTTTTACCGTACTTGTCGTTAATTCCTCTTTTTTCTCGACTTTTACTTGTTTTCTTTGCCCAACACTAAGCCCAATCAAAAAAATAAGCACAATAAGCAGTAAGCTGCCACCAATAAAGCCAATTTTCTTGTATCTACTCAATTTTTCCATATTATACATTGTTCTTATTGGTTCCTTTCTTTTTAGTTTAGGCGCATAAAGTATTCGCCTGCTTCTTTTTTTAAGACACGCCAATTCATGGAATACTCACCACTGACATTCATTTCAGAAATGACAAAACTTCCATCAGAGTTTACATGCTCCACATAAGCCACGTGTCCATATTGCGTACTAGAACCAGCTACACCATTTGTAAAAATAACAGCATCCCCTTTTTTAGGAGTTGATTCAAGTGTCGCTCCTGGTGTTTGTCTGTAGTTATGCACCCATTGATTGGCGTTTCCCATAGTAGGGTGAATGCTTTTTCCTAACTGTGCAAAACGATTAAATACATACCAAGTACAATTCCCTGGCGCATACGCATTGCCTGGCCAGCCTTGTCCTGCTTTTGTTTCTCTGTCTGTGGGTAATGGTTGCATTTTTTCTTTATACTGCGCAAAGACCTCACTCCCAGAACCACCGATTGGTGTACCCGATCGAGAAAAGAATGTAAACCAATTTTGTGCAGCTTGAATTCGTTCTCCTAACTTGTCTCCGGGATTTCCTTCCCAAACAGTTAGAAAATAAGTAGTAAGTTCTGGAATAGTTGCAGCCACCTTACTTCTTGCTACATTGTCTGCTGCTGTTCGTGAACCTGGTGCATCGCCGTCAAAAATAAAGTCCAGCTGCAATTGCAGATCGTACCATTTTTTATTTTTACCTTTGGCATAGTCTAATAACAACGTATGCCTACGACCACCATCAGCTGTATCCGTCCACTGGCCTAAACCTAGTCCTCGATGGAGAATATTTGGAAAACGTCCCCCATAAATTTGCGGACCTCCCATAGAAAGCCAACTCGGTTCGTCCCACGAATTCCCATGCGCACCTACAGGCGGGTTCAAATAATCCCCTTCTGCACGTTTTGGATTAATGCCACTTTCTACCGAAAAATTCCCTAAAATCGCGCTAATTCCTTCTTTGGTGTATCCCTTTTTTGATAAATAATCATAAACAGCTTGCGCTCTTTTTTCGACACTTGCTTCAGGAGAAAAATCTGCACTTCCTAAAAGAGTCGTTTGCGTGTAGGTTACACGTGGAAAATAAAAGGCTGGATTTACAAAAAACCAGTCTTTCGTTTCTTTTTTATATTTTTCATACTGGAATGTAACTGTTGAATTCTTTGTATTCCCAAGAAATGTTCCTTCTTCAACATCCATACCTTTTGTTAGTCGAAGGGTATTCACACCACGAATCGTTAACCTAGCTACTTTCTCTTTTTCGATAACCAGTGTTTCTGTATCAGGCACCGAAACGATTTGGCCGTTCATTGGTGAATGAAACGGCTGATTAGCTTCAATCAATACATCAATGCCTTGATACAAGGTGAGCTTCTCTTTTGATTTGTCATAGCCATAGCGCTTATTGACAATTAAAGCGTCAGTTTTTACTGGAAAAGAAAGGAGATCATCCAATGTTTGGTAGCCTAACTCTTTTTTTATCTCTTGATAATGCTTTGCTTGTTCCTCTTCGATAAAATAACTTGATTTCTTATCTGTTTCTAAACTTTGCATTGTTTTCAACTGATAATCAGGTTTCTTTCCGTTTAATGCCGTCCATAAGTCAGATAGAATCGTTTCAAAATTCTTTGTACCAGTGGAATCCATATCTAATAATTTAAAATCATCGTACCGATAATTCATGTAGAAAAGAACATCATCGATATTGCTATAAAACTGGTTGTTATCGTCTGTATGTTGCGCATCTAATTTAGTAAAATACGTCCATGAAGCGGTTAAATCTTCCTCTTCTTGAACAATCGCTGGTTTTTGTGTACTACTTGCAACGCCACTCAATAAAAAAACAAGAAAAAGAACCAATAAAACAACCCAAGAAATTGGATTTTTTAGAATCAATGCAGCGACTTTCCCTAATGTCTTCTGACCATTAAAAAAAGAACGAATCAAGCCAATACCTTGTTCGGCTTTCTTCGCTTCTTTTGCTGCTTTAAAGCGCATAGCGCGATTCCGTAGTTGTTTCATAAGTTGTTTTTTTAACGTAAAGTCTTTTGGTGTACGCTGAAACCCACGTCCTCTTGAAAAGTTAAATAAGCGATTCCCCAATCCGTACGTATCTTTTGCAGTTTTCACCGAAAGATTCTTAACCGTTTTTCCTGTTTTCAAAGCTGTACGCATGTTAAATTTAGCTTGTTGTGTTTTTTCATAAAGGGTCATTGCTTCATTCAGTGTATCTTCCTGCGTTAACGTGGTTCGTACTTTTTGCGTCGCTTCTCTTTTCAACCCTTCCTTGGTTTCCCTTTTTACTTGGTTAACGACACGCGTTTCATCTACTTTTTTCGTTCGTTTGTAAGCAATTTTCTGTGCTTTTTTGCGTTTCTTTTGCTCTACAAATTTCTTTTTATCCAGTAAATGGTTAATACTTAATGGTTCCTTCCCTGTTTTCAAGGTGAGTTTATGTTTTTTTAGTGATTGCTTGTAATTTTTCTTAGAAAGTTTAAACTCCTTTTTAGTCGTCTTTAATGCTTTTTTTTGCAACTTCGTCGCTTCTCTTGATTTTAAGGTCGAATTTTTTCTAAGACGCTCTTCTACTTGAGTTTCAACATGTACTTTTTCTTTCCAAGTACGCTTATTTTCTACCATGTCCTCACATCCTAAGCGTCGGTATTCATAATTTCAAATAGATGTGTTTCTTTTGGAATAGGATTTTCAAACGGAACAACCACCCCACCTGCAGAAATTAGCCCCGTTCCTTGTGGGGCTCGATCATTGATATACTTCTTCAATGCAGGTGTCAGACTTAAAATTTCTACTAATCGTTGTGAATCAATTGGTTTTTGCCGTAATAAAATCAAAAATTCACTATTGGCAATCATTTTTTGCCCCGCTTTACTGTCTAATAACGTCGTAGGGTTTTGCGTGATACCTGTTGTCACGGCACCATACTTACGAATACGCGCCCATAAATTTAAGAACCATTCTGCTTCTTCTTCCGTTGTGAAGTTGACTTGTAATTCATCAAAATACAAACGTGACGTTACTTTTCCTTGTCCGGATACTACTTGTTTCCACAACTGATCTAAAATCACTTTCATGGCAAACTTTTTCAAGCGATCATCTAATTTTTTTGTATTAAAGACAATAAAGGGTGCCGTTAAATCGATATTCGTTTGGTGCGCAAAGATATCTTGTGAACCCACACAATAGGTTTCCACTTTATTCGCTAATTCTTTGGCACCTTCATCCGTTTGTTCTTTTAAGATTCTAAACCAATCGACTAATGTTGGCTCTGTCTCTTTGTTTTCAAAGCGTTCATACGTCAACAACGTCACACGGTCAACAAGTCCCGCATCCACGTCCGTATAGCTTTTTAGTAGCGATTCAAACATAGTGGATAACAAATTAGATTTTTCTTTAACTAAATCAAGTTCCTGGTCCTCTTCATCCAATAACTGCTTGTCTACCATTCCTAAAATATTCAAGTGATTTTTTGTACCAGTCGAGATATCGAGTATTTCTGCATCCAATTCTTTCCCAATCGGTAAGTATTCACTTTCTGGATCAACAATTAAAAAGCGGTCCTTCGGAAATTTTAAACGCGTTGAAAGAATTTCCCATTTGGTCGCCATTCCTTTACCAGAACCAGACGTTCCGAAAATAAGCCCACTTGGTGTAATTAAATCTTTTTTTCGGTCAATAGTAATCATGTTCTTCGTCAACTGATTCCGGCCATAAAACTGACCTGTTGAGCTTTGTAATTCCACATTGGTAAAAGGGACTTGTGTAGCAATATTTGTTGTTGTTAGATCACGCATATAACTCATTTCAACGTCTAAGTAAGGTTTTCCAATCGGTAAGATTGTATTGAGTGCTTCTTCTTTGTAATTGTCTACTGTATCAAACACAACTTGCCAGGTTGCTCCTACGTTTTTCACCGATTCAACAGCTTCTAAAAGTTCCTTTTCTGTTTCTGCAATTAAGAAAACTGAAAATAGGCCATTAAATAACTTTTGGCCATTATTTTTTATTTCATCCATTAACGCATTCGTTGTTTCTTGGATTTCCTTTGCTTCTCCTGAAATCGCATCCTCTGAAACACCACTTCTGAAGTTTTGCTTCTGTTGCTTTTGAATGGCAACATCATTTAATGTCTTGGTTCCCTGTATTGCCTTTCTGGCTTCCATCATGTCATAAGGTCTGGCAGGAATGCTAATCGCTAGCTCTCTTCCTGTAGCGCATAATTCTTTGATTAACTTATCTTCTAGGTATTTTGGATATTGTTGAATGGTTAAAACAGCTGCGTAGTTTTCTCCTAACCGAAAATAAGCTTTATTGTTTGGAAACTTGATTTTACTTGGAACAATAAACGCTTTAGACGTTAGCCCTGATACGGCAATATCTTGATAGCTTGTGCCAAAATATTGTCCGTGGCGCAAAAAATAGCTGAACAAAGACAATCGCTCTAAGCCAGTCATTGGGGTTACCTCTAATTTAATTTGGTTGGCTTCAAAACGATTGGCAAAGTTCTGCATGATTCCTTCTAACTCTTTGTTGGCTTGTTTCATGGACGAACTTTTTGTGGTGAAAATAGCATATTTTTCAATCTTAAAGTTTCGCTCGTCTTGTTCATACTGCTTCGTTATAATTTCATTGATTTCTTGACGGTAGTTATCTAAGTGATCTCCCTGATACGCCAATAAAACGTCTTCCATCAACGACTCTTCTTCTCTTTTATTAACAACCAACAGCTGATACCGAGAGTTTTTGTCTAGTGTATTTAACCCTTCTGCATACCCCATTACCGTGTTTAATTGATCTTCTTCTACAGCAATTTCGTAGTCCACTTCTCCAAGTTTATAGCACTTAGAAAACTCATCCTCTACAATGTGCATGAGCCCTTCTTCAAACTGACTCGTATAAAAGATACTATCTTGTACGGTAGGATTTGCTTGTTGCTGTACACGTTTTTTGACTTTTTTATCTACTTTTTCAACGTTACTAGATAACGTCTGTTTCTTTTTGAACAAATTCATCCTTTTGATACCTCCTTATTTTCCCAGCCTGAAAGGTTCGTTCCTCATAATAAAAGCGTAAGTAAAAAGCTCTTTTTACTTCTTTCCACTTATTCATCATTAATAAAACGGGATACCACCCTAACGCAAACGAGGTGACTAGCGCACAAACCATAAATAAAAGATCAGGCAAAAAAAATACTTCTAACAAAAGAAATATCCCTATAAAAACAAAGCAAACATACGCTTTAAATTCTCTGACTGTAATTCCCCAGATTTTTTTCTCTACTTTTGATAGATCTTTATAAAATTCTGAACTAATCGCCATTTTACATCGCTCCTACTAATCGTTTGGCAAATCCTTGTGAACCAACTAGAAGAATAATCACTGCCACATATTTTAAAATTAACGCACAATACGTCATGATATTAAGTACAAATGCACTAGCATTCGCCCATATACCTCCATCAAATGAAGCAAACGAAAGGTAATCATTCGCCGTTAAAATTGGAATAAGCCCCATTAATAGAACCAGTAAAGCACCTTGTAAAGCATAAGCCATAATTTGTTTCATGTAGCCCATGGCAATCGAACGTAATTCATCATGGACAAAAAACGCCACAAACAATGGTGCAAGGGCTTTAATCATATACAATTGTACCCCTCGTAAGAAAATAAGGATTTTCGTTATCACACTCGATAACCATAGTGCTAGGTAAGCAAATACCTCAAATAGACCTACAATCGGTTTTGCCCACCAGGAAACTTTCCCCACTTGTGGGATCGCTTCACTGGTTCCTGTTGCTGTTACAATGGAATTAATCCATTTGGCTGCTTGAATTGTAAACCAGACAATGCCATCAATAATGTAGCCAGAGCCCATAATACAGACATACGCGATCACATATTTCAATGCAATGTTAGTTAATAACTCGATCGTCAAACCACCGTCTTCTGATTGAAATTTCTTTTGGGTATTCGATAATTCAATCATAAAAAGAATGCCTAAAATAGCGATTCCTAAAGGGACTAGGACTTTCGCTATTTTAGACATGGCTTCATTCGTTGCTGGATTGTATTCAGCTAGACTTTTAAATAGCTGATCGGTCGTTCCTTTTGGAATGTTCATTGCTTCCCCTCCGCTCAGTTAGCTATTTCTTGCGAGTTTTCAAACGTTAGAGGATTTATCCCTAGCTTTTCTAATTTTTTGTGATAAAATCTATGGATTTCTGCTTCCTTAACAGTGAAATCCAATAAGTTAGTCTCGCAAACCTCAAACACGCCTGTATAACTTATTTCATCATCATTGACAATGAGCTCTCCATTCTCATCAAATGAAAAGTCTCCTCGACTCTGAATAATTGCCTGTGGCGCATTTTCTTCTTCTACAACTTCCCATTCAGTTTGACCATTGACTATCATTTCTACTAATAGCTTCATTTTTTCCTCCTTTTAAAAACGAATAGCTCCTACCTGTGTAATAACATAGGCGACTACCCCACCAATTGCTAAAATAACGGCCCCACCAACAACTACTTTTTCTATTCCTTTATCAAGCGTACGTGGATCATCATTCGACATGCCTGAACGAATTTCTTTGACGCCAAACATAATACTAACTGCTGAAACAAGTCCAATGATTCCTCCAATTAGTGTAATAATTTTTGTGACTATATCCATAGTTTTGTCTCTCCTTCAGTTTTTATATTCTAAAAAATGACTTATTTTACCAATCTTCTTCAGTATTGCTTTCTGAAAACTCCATTTCTTCGCTTTCTTCAAATTCATCCTGAGTTAAAAAATTTGTTACCGCATGTTTAACTTTCCCTTTATACTCTTGTTCTTCAACCTGAATATAGACATCTTTACCTTTCAGAAATTCAAAAGTTTCTCGATTATAGCCAAAATCAACGTCTGGAATCTCTACACCGTTGTCTTGGATACTGGCTAAAATATAGCGTAAATTATCTTCAGTATAATCATTCCCGAAGGTAAGAAAATAAACCCCTTTTTCGTTACTTTTTCCCAAAAGAGAGAGTAAAAACATATCATTCCCTTTTTGAGACCGTTTTTTTTGAACTTTTTCAATTACTGCCGCGTGCGTGCCTAACTCAAACTCCTTGATTTGTGACTCTCTTTTTAATGGACGTTCATATTTCATAGAATTGCCTCCTTAATTATTATTCATTAATAGTAAATTCTTTTTCTTCTGGAATTTCTGTTACTTGATAATTATTGTTTTTCTTTTCCATAGCCACTTTCATTTGACGAATTTCAGTTTCTTCTTTAGCCACTTTCAAGGTAACGACGTACGTAAGGAGCCATTGGTTCCCTTCTTTTTTTGATTCCCAAAGAAATAACGTTCTTATTTGTTCTTTAGACCCCTTAATCTCTTTGAGTACTCCTTCAGAAACATACTTTTTAACTTGCTTTTGCGTGGCTTTGTCACTCTCTTCACCAGAGTACAGACTGGATAAGAAAAACCGAGCAACAACATCAACTTGTGGTTGCTCATGCACTTGTTCTTGTAAATGTGTTAATCGTTCCTCTAACTTAGAATCATTTTGGCTCGTTGGTTTACTTTGAGAACCAAATGACGCACCTGTAAAAACACCTACTGCTAAAAATATAAGTAAAGCCACTGAGAAATAGCTATAGCGAGAAATTGTTGTAAACACAGTTGATTTTTGTTGCTTTTCTGCTTTCTTTTTTAAAGAACCTGTTGAACGGCCTATTCTCTTCGACTTATTACTCACATTTCTTTTGAACAGGTGAAGAAACGCTTCTAAATCTTCTTGTCTTACTTCTTCATTGGTTTCTACAGTCTGTACCATGTTTTGGAGGACAGTTTCCTCAACTACCGGCAAAGTCATTGTTTCTCTTACAAAAGCTTTCTCGTCTGTCACGTTGTAATAAATCTCATACGTAATTAGAATTCGATCCGTCGATTTTTTTAAATCCGCATTGATTTTTGTTAACTGTTCAATACCTTGTACCAGGTCAATTTTTTTATTAAACCCTAATTCATTTAGTAATACATGACTTTGCTTTGTAGTAAATAAAATAAACAAGCAAAGCACCTCCTTTCCTCACAGAAATTTATCGAAATTACTCTTTCTGATTAAGCTTTTTTCTTATTCTTTTTAAAGAAAAAGAATCCTGAAATTAATACAAAGAAGCTTCCCAATACAGAGAAAAGGAGTGTGAATTTCTCTCCTGTATGTGGCAATACTTTCATTTTTCCATCACTTGCTTTTACCTCAACGTTTCCGCTAGGTAAAACCTTATACGAGCTGCTAATTGGTTTTAATCCTTCTGGTGTTTTGGTTAACGGAACACCTTTATCTACTGCTACAATTTCTTCCCCAGCTTCTGTTGTAATTGGAGTAGTTTCACTTGGTACATGTGTTACCTCCGCTAAGTTGCTTGTTTCAATAGGAATACTTGGTTGTGTTCCTGCCGATTGATTCGTTTTATCAATTTCTCCACTAGGTGTAACGACTACGTCTATTGGTTTAGTGGGCTGTTCAGGAGTTTTTGGTGTTTCTGGTTCTGCTGGTTTTTCTGGAATCACTGGTTGAGTTGGTTCTTTCGGTTGTTCTGGAGTAACAGGTTTTTCTGGTTCGCTTGGTGTTGTAGGCTCGGTTGGTTGACTAGGTTCTGTTGGCTCGCTTGGTTCAGTCGGTTCAACCGGCGTTCCAGGATCAATTGGCGTTGTTGGTTCTGTTGGCTTTTCTGGCTCACTCGGTGTTGTAGGCTCGGTTGGCTTGCTAGGTTCTGTTGGATCAGTTGGTATTACTGGCGGTTCTGCAGGATCCACCGGCTCAGTAGGATTCGTAGGTTCACTAGAATCAGTTGGTTCAGTAATTGGTGGAGTTGCTGGATCTGTTGGTCCTAAATCGTCAGCGAATGCTGTTATACTTCCGCCACCGAATACTAGTACTGCACTAAACAAGCTTGATAAAATAATTTTTTTCATTGTAATTTCCTCCAAATAATTTTTTATTTATGATTTTAAAGTTTCGCCGAAGATCTCTTCAAAAATCCCTCTATTAATAGGTGTTTTGATAAAAAAGACAGGCACATTAATTCTGCCTAAATTTGGTTTCACATAGATACTTTTTTCTGGATATACTTCTAATGCCAAAGATTTTCCATTTTTAATAATATTCAACGTGGTGATCTCTTGAATGTTTTCTTCGGTAATTTGTTTGTTGTACCACATTTCCATTGCACGTGTATTTTTCAATCGAACTTTAACTAACTTACCTGTGTTTCCTCTCCACTGTAAGGTCAAATCTTTTTCTTGGATGGCAATTTCTTTCATCCCCTTTGCCTCTCTTTCTACTACTGCTTCCAATTTTTCCCCTCCATAGCTAAAAAAAGAAGGACAAGCAATTCGTCCTTCTTTTCGTCTTCAATTATTTTGTTTCTTTTCTACGTTTAAAGCCTAAGCCTGCTAAGCCAAGAATTGCGGCTAAACTACCAGCTACCGTTAATAAGACATTTTGTTTTTCGCCTGTTTGCGGCAATTCTGGCACCACACTTGCCTTTTCTACCACTAATGGCTCTACTGGTGCTTGCGGTGTTTTTGGTGTTGGTGGTACAATCACTGTTTTTTCTGGTGGTGTTTGTGGTTTTTCTGGCGTATGTGTCACTACCGTATTAGTTTTAATCTTCTCATTGTTGAAAGATTCTTCGATTGTGTTGTAAACGTCTCCTGCCGCAATTCGTTCTACACCAATGAACGCTTTCCATGAGTGTGCAACGTTTTTGTTTTCTTTTAGATTCATCGCATCTAAAAAGGCTTGACTGGCCGTGACTTTCACTACCCCTTGTTCAAAGGTCATCGTGAATAGTTTCGAAATGTCGTCCCCTTTATTCACTTTGGTTCCGTCTGCTAAAACAAACGCAGAATTGGCAAACACAGACCATTGGCCACTAAATTTGTCATGTTTGACGTCTAGTTTGTCACTAAGCGACCATTCTTCCACAACACCAGCGTATTCTGCAGGAATGTCACTACTTGTAAATTCATAGAAGAACTTCTCCCCTAATTTGATTGTAGCGCCATTTTGACTTTGTTTGTCACCGACTTTAATAACCACGTCTTTTTTAGGGTTCACTTTTGGAATATGGTTGACAACGGTATTGGTTTTAATTCGTTGACCAAATGTATTTTGAATTGCTGAATTGTAAACATCTCCTGAAACGTTAGCTTTGACTTTTGTAGGGAGCGTTACACGCAATTCTTGCCCACCATGCGCTAGAATAAAGGCTTGTGGGTCTTTGGCAGAAATTGTTACTGCGCCTTTGGCATCGTCCCAAGAGATCGTGAACTGGTTGGTAATGTCTACCCCTTTAGAATCTTTGACACGAAGTAAGTCTTTGATTGGTGTCACTTTCGTTTCGTCGTAATCATCGAAGAAAGAAACGCCTGTCGCAAGATCGACTGTATCAAAGGCAAAGTCTTTATCGTACCCTTTTAAGTCCCAGGTCATTTCATAAGAAAGAACATCACCACGAGCAACTTTTCCATGGTTAATATCTTCCCCTTTCTTGTTATGAACGGCTTTGGTTGGTATTGGATCATCAGGCGTATGTGTCACTACCGTATTAGAACGAACAAGCTCTTTGTTGTAGTTTTCTGTTTGCGTGTTTTCTACATCACCTGTTTTGATCCGTTCGACTTCCAGATACACAGACCAAGCTTGTTTGCCTACTTTATTGCTTCCTTCATTTAAGGCGGCCAATAATGCTTGATTCATCGTAAACGTTAAGTCTTTATTGTCTTTGTTTTCTAAAAGAATGTAGGCAGAAATATCTGTTCCTGCTTTTAACGTTTTGCCCCCTACTTTAAGGTCATAGTTCGTAATAGCGTGCCATTTCCCTGTGAAACGATCATGGGTCGTGTCCAACACATCATTCATGCCCCATTCTTCTGTGATTCCGCCATAGTTGGCTGGACGTTCGGAAGATTTCACTTCATAATAAATTTTTGTTTGTAACGGAATATCTTTATCATGTAGAGAAACACTGCCAACTGTACCGTTTTTATCTGCTTTTACATCTTTGGAAGGATTACTACCTGGCACATGGTTAATAACTGTATTTGTTACCGTTTCACCATCGTTTGTTAATTGAACAGCTGTATTTTCAAAATCGCCTTCTACATTTTTCACTACAAACGGCAAGACAAGTAAATATTTATACCCCATTGCTAAAACAACAGAGCCGTCTGCGTTGGTTTTCATCATTGCTGTAACGGTGTTTTGGTCTAAATGAAGGTCATAAGAAGCGGTCACGTCTTTGGCTTTTCCTGAATTAATTGCTGCAGCAACAGCTTTTAAGTCTTTTTCGTTTAGACTTGCGTCTGCTTGATAAACTTTCACTTTGGATAAATCAATCGTCACTTTTTCTGCATCAAAGGTATCTCGAATCCCTTGTTTTGTTACTGTTTTTGGATCTACTTTGGCAAGTTCTGTCGTATCTCCCGTAATAATGTATTGTAAAGAATCGCCACGTTTCACATTTAAATCATTGATATTTTTCTGACCATCAGTGACTTCTTTGTTCGGAACAAGAACAGGAACCACATTGGCTTTGTATCGATTGAATTCAATCGTTGCTTTTTCTGGTTCTTTTGGATTCCCATAATTGAAAATAGGCTTCACTGATTGCGCATTTAAGTTAGTGCTAAAGGCAAACCATTGCGCACTAGATACAGGAACATTACTTTTTCCTTTTGTTGTCATACCAAAAGAAAAGGAAATACGTCCATTAGCTAGACCTACACCTGAACCAAAGTACGCATTCTTGTGCCCTACAGCGTCCCAATCACTATTTTTCAATCCAGAAGGTCCTGTGCCATAGTCAATATCTTCCGGTGAGTAAAATTTTCCATCCGCTTGTTTTTTCACGTATGAGCCATTAATGTATTTGAACGCATTGTTCGCCCCAAAATCAGAAACAAATTCCGCATGGCCACCTTTATTCGTTAAACTTGAATTTAAAGAAGACAGCGCATACGCAAATGGACTATCTTTATCTGGTAGTACTTCTTTACCTGACGCATCAAAGAACTTAATCGTTAAGCGTGTTTTAACATCCTTACCATTGACTCTGTTTGTACCAATAAAAGCCGTGATAATCGGATCGTTTGAAAATACTGCATTTAACGTTCCACTTTGGCTTGGTGAGGATTGTAGTTCATAAACAAATTCTGCTTTTGTAATTTTACGTCCTAAATAACTAGCGTTTAGTCCTGTATAGGTCACTGTCACTGGTTTATTTTTTTCTAAAAGAACCGCATACCCACCATTAGACCCAAGATTTGCCTCTTTTACAAAGGAATTCTGGAAGTTGCCAGTAGCCTTCCCGCCCATATCTTTCCGTAATTTTGTAAAGATATCTTTTGAATCCCCTGCATTTACTTTATTAAAATCAGTTGCTTTGATAAATTTTCCGCCTTTAATCGACGAAATTTTAGTGTCTTTCGTCACGACAGATTGATCGAACACTAGGTTTTTACTAATCGCTTCATTGACATAGCTGTTTTCGTTCTTATGCTTGTTGTATTCAGCGACTTCTTTTTCATAACGCTCTTTTTCCGCTTTGTTTTTTGCCGCAATTTCTGCATTTTCTTTGGCAATTTTTTCATTTTTGGCTTTTAATTCAGCTGCTTGTTGCGCAATCTTTTTCGCTTGTTCTTTTTGTAGTTGGTCTACTTCTTTTTCTTTTGCAGCTAAATCTTTAGAAGAAACGTTGCCTAAGTCTTCTGCTGGTTTTTCAACAACGGTAATGTTTGGATCTTTTTTTGCTTCATCAACTGCTTTGTCAACGTCTGGTGTTTCAAATTCTTTAGGAATGGACGTTGATTTATTCGCTTCATTTTCAGCTGGTGCAACTTCTGTTGGCTGCCCTAGAGGTTCATTGGTTGTTTCAGGGCTTACTACTGGTTGTTCTTGTGCTGATTTTTCTGCTCCTACTGTTGGTTGTTGCGCGTTTGTGGTATCATTTGGAGTAGCTGAACTCTGTTCAGCTCCATTTTTTTCAGACGCTACTTCTTCTACTTTGGTCGGTTGAGAAGTAGTGTCTTTTTGTACTGTTGTTTCAGATACTGTCTGCGAATTATGGTTATCAGATTGAATCGATGTTGTTTCTGGTTGCGTATCTAATTCCGCGGCTTGCACATTATTTGTAGCTAATCCTACGGCTCCTAACACACTTAGAAAAAGAATAGGGACAGTTACCCAGTGATTCTTAGCTTTATATGTCTTATATTGTTTTTTTGCTTTCATTTGTTGCTTCAAGAATCATTCTCCTCGTAAATTTTTTTATTTTATAGGCAATGATTCTTTCTGCATGGATCACGTGCACAATACATCCTTCTCCCCTCCCCCTTTTTTTTGACAAATATTTTACTTTATGCTATAAAATTAGTAATTTAACATATATTCTTTTCACTCTTTTAAGCTACCTAATGTAGGTAGCTTTTGTTACTAGTCCTTTTTTCTAAACAACATTCTGTAGAATATTTAATTTCGAGAGATAGTTAGCTTTTTATTTTTACTTATTCTTGTCTACACCTTAAAGATGAATCGTTTAACACTTTTAAAATAAAGCCTCCTATCCAATGACTGATGATTCATTGTTAATTACAGAATGTATACTTCATTCAACACATCTTTTCTATTACTTAAAGATTTATACTAATAACTATAATCATAATTATCGGGTCAAAGGTTATAGTCTCTTATGTTAGTTTATTAAATACAGAGTAAACATTGGTGCTTAGCATAAAAAACGTATATACCGTATTTTATATTCTCAAAAGGGACTCCATCCTCTCTTTTTTACTAAACTATAATCATTTAGATTTAAAAAAAAAAGAACATGATTATGAGTAATGAAATAGTTAATATAATAAAATTCAAGAAACTAAAAAATATACTACAAATGAAATCTCTAAATATACAAAATTAAGTGCTTAAAAACTAAACTTACATGATGCTTTTTGTCTTACTTAATTTACTCTTAAAACTAATTCTTAAGCAGCTGCTTTTGTCAAAAGCACATAGGAATTTCACCTCTCCCCAAGTTTACGGCGAGCCTTACGGAAGTATCATTATCCCAACTTCACATCATCACTTTTTATTGACTATAAAAATTATTTTAGAATATTTATCGCTCCTTCTTTACGATAAGAGATCATGGCGTAACTAAAATATGCTCCTTGAAGTGTTAACGTACTGCTAGAATGTATTTAATTTTCAATGATCTATAAATTTTCTACCAAAATAATTGAAAGGGGACTTTTTAATTATTTAACTTTAAATTTCAATATAGATTCTGAAAATTTATAACTCCCTCAATGTATACTCTTCTACATAGGTAATAAATTGACCACTTCATTAAATCCATTCATACTTATATTGAGAATTTTATCGATTTCAGTATCATTAAACTTGCAAAATAAAAAATTTTTTATGTCCAATAACTGGTTTGGCTATTGATAACTTTTTATTTGAAATTAATATCTCCATTCCAAACAAGAAATAGATATCTTGTTCATCAAAATGAGTAAGGGTACTTAGCTTCATTTGAGACGTTCAATAGTTCCTCATTTTCTTTTATTCTAGTGTTTCGTTTTCGAATAGTTTTAGCTCATTTCGTAATACTTTTTTGCAGTAGGCATCAAATTGGTGTTGTATAGATTTCTCATTATAATTTTGTTGCATGATAATATGCTCCTTTTTCCCCTTTCCACTAATACAACAATCAGAGAGCCCCTTTTTTTCGAAAAAGCTAGAAAAATAAAAGACACATAGTTTTTATCTATATGTCTTCCGCTAAAAACAAATTATTTTTTCTCAAAGCATATTTAGCTTTTAATTGATTATTCCGTTTCATATCGTCTAAATTTTCTGATTAAAACTTTATTATGATGTCATAGTGAAGAATAATTAAAATAGGATCTAGCGAAATAAGTTGGGAAAACATTATTATGATCGTTCATTTTTTGTTGACAAATAAAATAAAGTATGTAAAATTGCATTGGATAAATCGCATTCGTTACGATTTATAATTTTAAAATAGGAGTTCTTTCTATATGAAAAAAATTAGAATATTTTTTTGTTTTGTATAATATGTATTTCTTTTCTTTGCAGTTGTTCTGAAAAAAATGGAAGACACGTAGATAAAAACTACGTGTCTTTTGTTTTTTTCTAGTTTTTTCGAAAAAAAGGGGCTCTCTGATTGTTGTATTAGTGGAAAGGGGAAAAAGGAGCATATTATCATGCAACAAAATTATAATGAGAAATCTATACAACACCAATTTGATGCCTACTGCAAAAAAGTATTACGAAACGAAATTACGTCTATTCGAAAACGAAACACTAACATAAAGTATAATGAGGAACCATTGACAGATTCAACTGAAGGCAAGTACTCTCAAACTCATTTTGATGAACAAGATGTCTATTTCTTATTTGGAATGGAAATATTAATTTCAGATCAAAAGTTATCAACAGCCATTGATCATTTATCAGAGATAAGAAGAAAGGTCATCCTACTTTATTATTTTGCAGGTTTTAATAATACTGAAATCGGTAAAATTCTCAACATGAGTACAAGTGGTATCTGGTATCAACGAAAAAAGGCAGTTGAACAATTAAAAACGGAGTATGACCTATGGTAGACAACAAAAAACGGCAGTATCCATTAGTTCCGCTATCCGTTATTCAATCCGCTCTAGAAGAAGATCCAATTTCGATCAAGATGATACTCAAACATTATCATAGTTATATAGTTAAGTTATGTTTGACAAATGGATTTAATGAGGCGGAGCAATTTATTACCTATGTAGATGAGTATATGCTAAGACAGCTAGAAATTAAATTGATAGAAGCTATCTTAAAATTTAAAATTAACTAACTAAAAAAAGCCCCTTTCCACTTTTTCTGTTTAAAATAATCTTCTAATGTTTAAAAGATTAGTAAATTCTTTTATGTAGAAAACCTATTGATCATTGAAAATTAAATACATTCTATCAGTACATTAACACTCCAAGGAGCATATTTTAGTTGTGCCACGATTTCTTATCGTAAAGAAGGAGCGATAAACATTCTAAAATAATTTTTATAGTCAATAAAAAGTGATGATTTGAATTTGGAATAATGATACTTCCGTAAGGCTCTCCGTAAACTTGGAGAGAGGTGAAATTCCTATGTGCTTTTGACAAAAGCAGCTGATTAAGAATTACTTCCATATGTTGATTTCAACACTTTTTCTATTATTTTTAAAACCAAATTCAGTGAGACAAATAGCATCATGTAAATTTAGTTTTTCTATTAAACGTTCTCCACTTTTTAGTTTTTTATAGTACTCAAATTTAATCCTGTATGTTTAGAGATTTCATTTGCAGTATAGTTTTGTAAAGTTTCTCGGATTATTGTTATATTAGCAATTTCATTACTCATAATTATGTTCCTTTCTTATCAAAAATATCAATGACTACAGTGGGCTTTTAGTAAAAAAGCGGGGTACTACAGTCTTTTTTTAAAACAAAAAAATACAGTATATACGTTTTCTAAATGCTAAGCACCAACGTTTACACTGTATTTAAGGGTTTGGCACCCAATGGGCTGTGAGGGGCTCGAACCCGCGACCCGATGATTAAGAGTCATCTGCTCTACCAACTGAGCTAACAGCCCAAATTAATACTTTGTTATTCTAACACCTAAAATAAAAAAGTGCAATACTTATTATCAGAATGTAGGAGTGAATTTTATGGATTTTCAAGATTATGAAAAAATATTTGAAAGTTATCCCTCGATATTGAAAATTACTGATTTAACTAAAATGTTAAATATTGGAAAAAATAAAGCTTATAATTTGCTGAAAGATAAATCAATAGAAAATATAAAAATTGGAGCAAGGTACAAAATACCTAAAAAAGTTGTCATTGAGTATATATTAAAAATACAAGATGAAGGTAAAAATCATGCTATAATAGAATAGTCAAAATTTTTGCCGATATTTCAGTTTAAGAGGAGAGATTGAATTGAAATTAAGAGCAAACATAATTGAGAAAAGAGGAACATTACAAGTAATTGTATCTTATAAAGACTCTAACGGAAAAATTAGACAAAAGTGGAAAGATACAAAATTAAAAAAGAAAGGAAATAAAAAACGAGCAGAAAAAATTAGAGATGAATTTTTACTAGAATTGGAAAGTCAATTAGCTATGGAATGTGAATGTGCTAATCCAGATTTATTGTTTTATGACTATTTGCTTAATTATTTAGAAGTATCAAAAAAACAAGTAGCATTTAACACATATGTTGGGTATAAGCATTATGTCCATAATCGAATTTACAAGTTTTTCTATCCTAAAAAAATTAAACTAAATAGGTTAAAGCCTTATCATTTACAAGATTTTTACCAATATATGTTAAATGATGACTGTACAGCTAATACGGTCATTCATTATCACGCATTTATACGCAAAGCTCTTCAAGAGGCTGTTATTACAGAATTGATAAGTACAAATGTAGCAGATAAAGTAAGAAAGCCAAAAAAGAAACAATTTGTTTCTCAAGTTTATAATCAACACGAGATCTTGAAATTACTTGATATTTTGTCAGAAGAAAAGCTCTATTTAGTAGTTCTTTTAACAGCATTTTATGGATTGCGAAGAAGTGAAGTTTTAGGATTAAAATGGTCTGCTATTGATTTTTTTAACAAAAAAATCGTGATAAACCATGTAATCATAGAAAATCCAGAGAATATGTCCCAGTTAATAAAGAAAGATCAAACAAAGAACTCTTCCAGCTATCGTACGTTGCCTTTGGTTGAAACGATTGAACGAGCATTAGTAAATCAAGCTAAATGGCAACAAGATAATCGTATTCTCTTAGGAGATGATTATATTTTAGAAGATAATGAGTACGTATTTACTATGGAAGATGGACGGTTGATGAAACCTCAATATGTAACACATCGTTTGAGTAAGTTGATTAAGAAAAATGGATTGAAAAAAATTCGCTTTCATGACTTGCGTCATTCTAATGCTTCAATAATGTTAGATAGTGGACAGAATATGAAATCCATTCAAGAATGGCTTGGACATGCATCATATTCGACAACTGCTAATTTATATACGCATTTAACCGCAGGAGTAAAAGATCGTGCAGCAGAAGCGTTAGAAAACGCATTTGGATTTAAAGAATAAAAAAACAAGAAACAATATCTTTGTGGTATCGTTTCTTGTTTTTAGACTTTTTTTCGTTGGCAATTTGTTGGCAATATATTGCCAATGAAAAATTCACAAACTAAAAACCTATTTATAAAGCTTTATAAATCTTTTTTCACAAGCAGAGCATTTGGTTAAGAGTCAGATGCTCTAACCAACTGAGCTATGCCCCCGTTGTATAAAATGGCTTTTCAGCTACCTCAATATTGTAGCACTCCGCTATTATTTATACAAGAGGGAATTTTTTTCAGTTGTTATTCTTGTGAAGATTGTTCTTTTTTTACAGGACAAGCTGTTTGACAATCTTCACAACTTCGCCCTTTTTTGATTCGTCGATAGGTGATGATTCCTGCTGTTCCAAAAATTAAAATGGATAAAATAATTGTTGCCATCCGTTATTACCCTCTTTCTAAAGAAGTGATTGCTTGGACACTTTCTTTGCCTGGCTTTGGTTTTCTTATAAGGAAGTAAAATCCAGCTAAAACAACGCCCATCGCTAAAAAAGTCCCCAGAGTTAGTGTACCTTTTTCGACTAACACATGGCCCAATTGATAAATCACAAAACTAACCATATAAGCCAAACCGCATTGATAACCAATGGCTCCTAATGTCCATTTAAGGTCTCCCATTTCACGACGAATTGCGCCAATTGCAGCAAAACAAGGTGCACATAATAAGTTAAAAGTTAAGAACGAATAGGCCGCGACTGGCGTAAAAGTGTGTTGCAGTGCGCCCCAGACTTCTACCCCGTTTTCAGAAACATCTTTCACATTGCCAAATAAAATGCCTAAGGTACCAATAATATTTTCTTTCGCTATCAATCCTGTAATTGTGGCAACTGCCCCTTGCCAATTCCCCCAGCCTAATGGGATAAATAGCACCGCCAACCCTTTACCTAGAAATGCTAGAATACTTTGACTTTCTGGAACGGGTTGAAACGTCACAGAATAATGTGACATGAACCAAATGAGAATACTGGAAACAAAAATAATCGTTCCTGCTTTTTTTACAAATGAGCGACATCGTTCATAGGCATGTCGAACCACACTTCTAAGCTGTGGCAAATGATAGGCGGGAAGTTCCATAATAAATGGTGCTGGATCTCCCGAAAAATGCTTGGTCTTTTTTAAAGCAATCCCTGATAACACAATGGAAGCAACCCCTAAGAAATAAGCAGAGGGCGAAACCCAACTTTGGTTAGGAAAAAATGCACCTGCAATCAGAGCGATAATTGGCAACTTCGCCGAACACGGCATAAAAGTCGTGACCATAATAGTCATTCGCCGATCACGTTCATTTTCAATCGTTCGACTAGCCATCACGCCTGGGACCCCACAACCTGTCGCAATTAACATTGGAATAAACGACTTACCAGATAGGCCGAATTTCCGAAACAAGCGATCCATGACAAAGGCAATCCGTGCCATATAGCCACAATCTTCTAAAAAACCTAAACATAAAAACAGGACGGCCAGTTGCGGTAAAAAGCCTAACACAGCCCCAACACCTGCAATGATCCCATCTAAAATTAAACTTTGCATCCATGGCGCTACTTGCCATTGCGCCAACCAATTTCCTACAAATTGAGGAACCCATTCCCCAAAAAAGACATCGTTTAACCAGTCTGTCCCCATTGTACCAACCGTTTGAATAGACAAGTAATAGACCAACCACATCACAAACGCAAAGATTGGCAACGCAAACCACCGATTGGTTACCACTCGATCAATCTTATCACTGTGAGTAAATGTCATTTCTGTTTTTTTCGTCGCACACAAAGCAATTAATCGAGCAATAAAGGCATAGCGTTCATTGATGATAATGGCTTCACTTTCATCTTGAAAGATTTTTTCAGTAATTTGAATGACTTCTTCAATTTCTTTTTCTTGAAAAGAACTCAATAATAATTGCTCTTTGGTTCGAACATCTCGTTCAAAAAGTTTTAAACTATACCAACGCTGTTGCGTTTCAGGAACAGTATTCCCTAAAATATCAACAATTTCAGCAAGTGCTGCTTCTAAGCGATTATCATAAGAAGGATAAATAACCTCTGTCTCTATGGCATTCGCTCGCTGCTTACTTTGTTTTAAAGCATGATCCAATCCACGATTCTTCAAAGCACTAATCTCAACGACAGGCACGCCTAAGCCATAACTTAACTTTTCACTATTCAATGTTTGGCCGTTTTTTTCCAACAAATCCATCATGTTTAACGCACAAACAACCGGTAATCCGGTTTCAATTAATTGTGTTGTTAAATAAAGATTCCGTTCCAAATTGGTCACATCGAGAATATTCAAAATCACTGAAGGTTGGTCCTCCAAAAGATAATCTCGTGCCACAATTTCTTCAGGCGTATAAGGAGAAAGAGAGTAAATCCCTGGCAAATCTTGAATAATGAGTGTCTTATCTTTCTTTGCCACCCCCTCTTTGCGTTCCACAGTCACCCCTGGCCAGTTTCCAACATATTGGTTGGCTCCTGTTAACATATTGAACGTTGTCGTTTTACCGCTATTAGGGTTACCAGCTAGTGCAATTTGCTGAGTCATTCGCTTTCCTCCTTCTCAACCAAGATTAGTTCCGCTTCACTTTTTCGTAACGTTAGTTCGTAACCACGTACATTGATTTCAATTGGATCGGCTAAAGGAGCTACTTTACGAATAAAAATTACTGTTCCTTTTGTTAAGCCCATGTCCATCAACCGACGTTTCACCGCTCCTTGTCCGTGGATCCCTACTATTGTAGCGCGTTCTCCAACTTTCAAGGTATCTAAGGAGACCCAAACTTTCTCATTCGCCGAGCGCTCCTCCACATGAATCGCTTGTAAAATCGTATCTGTCAGCGCAATTCGACTATTATGTAATAAAACAATACCATTTTGATTCTGATAATTGACAAGGACAACTGCTTGGCCTGCAACGACACCTAAATTGTTCAGATGTTTCTTTGTCTGAACATCTGCTTGGACGCTTTCGACTGTATAGACTTTCCCAACTTCTGCCTGCGCTAACGTAATCATTTACTTCCCTCCATGTGAAAAAGTTTCAAACGAAAATGAGAATCGTTCTCAATTAAAAGAATACGCTTGCTTACACGGAAAGTCAATGAATTTCTGGATGTATCTCCTGTTTTCTTCTATTTTCCTTCTATATAGAGACACTTTTTTCAGGTTACCATTTTTGAAAAAAAGTCAGCTCTTGTTTTTTATGTTACTAGCTACTGTAAAATTCCACTCATTCAATAACAAATCCGCTTATTTTTTCTTCTTGTGCCTAACTCAAATGTCAACACAATATTTAGTGTTTTTTCACTAAATGTTCTCTTTCAAAATTTTAATTTTTTTGTTTGTCAAACACTGACCAATGTGTTTTTTCTCCCAAAAACGAGGATTCACGTGTTTTCATTTTTCTTTCAAAAACACAAAAACTAGTATTATGAGAAAAACGCACCACAATATATAGTGTTAAAGTGTTGACTTTTTTCTACATAGATTTATACTAGTCTATGTAGAAAAAAAGAGGAGGAACTTTCAATGAACGTAAAAATCTTTTCAAAAAATAACTGTATCCAATGTAAAATGGCGAAACGTTTCCTAAGTGAAAATAACATCGCTTTTGAAGAAATCAATATCGACGCACAACCAGATGCTATCGACTGGTTAAAAGAACAAGGGTTCCAAAGCGTACCGGTAATCACATCTGAAGCAACAACCGTTGTTGGCTTCCGTCCAGACCAATTAAAACAATTGGCTAGCTAAGATGAAACTTGTTTATTTTTCAGTCACCGGTCAAACAAGGCGCTTTATTAAAAAATTGGATTTGCCTGCTTATGAACTTGAGCCAGCGAATCCTTTTTTTGAAATAAATGAGCCTTTTATTCTTGTCATTCCTACCTATGATGCAGAAATTACAGAGGTAGTGAATGACTTTCTTGATTATAAAAGTAATCAAGAACTGTTAGTTGGTGTAGCTGGTGGGGGCAACCGTAATTTTGCTGAATTATTTGTCTATACCGCCAAAGATATTGCCCGCGATTATCACGTTCCGCTTCTATACTCCTTTGAGTTTAGCGGAACAGACGAAGACGTGGAGACCTTTAAGAAAGTAGTGGAAGAAATTGAGTCTAAAAGAAATTAAAGATGTCAGCTATTTCAAACTGAATAACGAGATTAACCGTCCTGTTGATGGTCAAATCCCTTTAAATAAAGATAAAGAAGCACTCGCGGCCTTCTTTAAAGAAAATGTAGAACCGAATACACGTAAATTCAGCTCTGCTGAAGAAAAAATCAACTTTTTAATGAAAGAAGATTTTATTGAAACTGAATTCATCGAAAAATATTCAATGGACTTTATTGAAAAATTATATGCTTTCTTAGATGAACAACATTTCCAATTCAAGTCTTTCATGGCGGCTTATAAATTTTATTCTCAATACGCTTTAAAGAACAACGCCGGAACAGAGTATTTAGAAACATATGAAGATCGGGTTGCCTTTAATGCCTTGTATTTTGCGGATGGCGATGAAGAGTTGGCTTTAACATTGGCGGATGAAATGATCCATCAACGGTATCAACCAGCCACACCTTCTTTCTTAAACGCTGGGCGTAAACGTCGAGGTGAATTGGTTTCTTGTTTCTTAGTTCAAGTAACAGATGATATGAATAGCATTGGGCGTTCAATTAATTCTGCCCTTCAATTATCACGAATCGGCGGTGGCGTAGGGATTACTCTTTCAAACTTACGTGAAGCGGGCGCACCAATCAAAGGTTATGATGGCGCAGCAAGTGGTGTTGTCCCTGTTATGAAATTATTTGAAGATAGCTTTAGCTACTCTAACCAACTAGGTCAACGTCAAGGTGCTGGTGTGGTTTATCTAAACGTCTTCCATCCAGATATTGAAATGTTCTTATCTGCTAAAAAAGAAAACGCTGATGAAAAAATCCGTGTAAAAACGTTGTCTCTTGGTGTTATTGTTCCAGATAAATTTTACGAATTAACACGTAACAACGAAGATATGTATTTATTTAGTCCTTATAGTGTGGAACGTGAATATGGTGTGCCTTATTCCTATGTAGATATCACCAAAGAATATGATAACCTAGTGGCCAATCCAAACATACGTAAACGTAAAATTAAAGCCCGTGACTTAGAAAATGAAATTTCTAAATTACAACAAGAATCTGGCTATCCTTATATCATCAATATTGATACAGCTAACAAAAACAATCCGATTGATGGCAAGATTATCATGAGTAACTTATGTTCTGAAATTCTTCAAGTTCAAACGCCTTCTGTTATTAATGGGAAACAAGAATATGAAGTTTTAGGAACAGATATTAGTTGTAACTTAGGTTCAACTAATATTGTTAATTTAATGGAAAGTCCTGACTTTGGAAAATCTGTCCGCGCTATGACGCGTGCGTTAACTTTTGTAACAGATGCTTCTGAAATTGATGTCGTGCCAACTATCCAAAATGGAAATCGTTTAAGCCATACAATCGGACTAGGCGCAATGGGCTTACACACCTTCTTCGCTAAAAATCATATGGAATACGGCTCTGAAGAATCATTAGACTTTACAGACATTTATTTCATGTTATTAAATTACTGGACTTTAATGGAAAGTAACCAAATTGCGAAAGAACGTAACCAAGTCTTCCACAATTTTGAAAAATCAGATTATGCTTCTGGTGCTTACTTCGATAAATATATTGAAGGCAACTTTACACCAAAATTTGATAAAGTGAAAGAAATTTTTAAAGACATTCAGATTCCAACGGCTGAAGATTGGGCTGCGTTACGCGATGCTGTGAAAAAAGATGGTCTTTATCATCAAAATCGTTTAGCCGTAGCGCCAAATGGTTCAATTTCATATATTAATGATACTAGTGCCAGCATTCATCCAATTACTCGCATGATTGAAGAACGTCAAGAGAAGAAAATTGGTAAGATTTACTATCCAGCGCCTTATTTAGCTAACGATACAATCCCTTACTATACTTCTGCTTACGACATGGATATGCGTAAAGTGATTGATGTCTACGCAACAGCGCAACAACACGTTGATCAAGGAATGAGTTTAACCTTGTTTATGCGTTCAGAAATTCCTGAAGGCTTGTATGAATGGAAAGAAACACCAAAACAAACAACCCGTGACTTGAACATTTTACGTCATTATGCGTTCAACAAAGGGATTAAATCAATTTACTATATTCGTACATTTACAGATGATGCTGAAGAAATTGGCAGCAATCAATGTGAGTCTTGCGTGATTTAATGAAAAGCACTTAAATAAGGCGTTCTGCTTGAGCGTCTTATTTTTTAGGAATGTTCTCTTTTTAAACAGGACATTTTCAGATATACTGGACAAAGAAGAACGGCTGCACGCTCCTATTTGGACTCTGTAGAACGTTTTAAGCGAAGAAACGAGACAACTAGTCAAACAGACTGCTGTCCCAGCATACAGGAGGAATAACCATGGCAACGTATTATGAAGCAATTAACTGGAACGCCATTGAAGACGTCATTGATAAATCCACTTGGGAAAAATTAACCGAACAATTTTGGTTAGATACACGGATTCCGTTATCCAATGACTTAGATGATTGGCGGACTCTTTCCGATTTAGAAAAAACTACTGTCGGCTACGTTTTTGGCGGTTTAACTTTATTAGATACCGTTCAATCAGAAAGCGGCATGGATCAACTGAGAAATGATGTGCGGACGCCCCATGAAGAAGCCGTCTTAAATAACATCCAATTCATGGAATCTGTCCATGCCAAAAGTTATTCTTCTATCTTCAGTACATTAAATACAAAAAAAGAGATTGATGATATTTTTGAGTGGACAAATACCAACAAACATCTGCAATATAAAGCAGAACGGATTAACGAAATTTATAAAAACGGCACTCCGTTAGAGAAAAAAATTGCTAGTGTATTTTTAGAAACGTTTTTATTCTATTCTGGGTTCTACACTCCCCTTTACTATTTAGGAAACAATAAACTAGCGAACGTCGCTGAAATTATTAAATTGATTATCCGTGATGAATCAGTGCACGGCACGTATATTGGCTATAAATTCCAATTAGGATTTAATGAATTACCAGAAGATGAGCAAGATAAACTAAAAGACTGGATGTATAATTTACTTTACGAATTGTACGAAAACGAAGAACGTTATACAGAAGAATTATATGATGACTTAGGTTGGACCGAAGAAGTAAAAACCTTTTTACGTTACAACGCCAACAAAGCTTTAATGAACTTAGGTATGGATCCCTTATTTGCGGATACAGCCAATGATGTGAACCCGATTGTAATGAATGGTATTTCGACAGGAACTAGCAACCATGACTTCTTCTCTCAAGTAGGAAATGGCTATTTACTAGGAACAGTTGAAGCCATGAAAGATGATGACTATCTTTACGGTTTAGATAAATAGCAAAAAGCTAGAAACGATTAACGTTTCTAGCTTTTTATTTTACCAACTTCCTGAGGCACCGCCACCGCCGAATGAGCCGCCACCGAATGAACCACCACTGCCGCTACCAGAACTACTATGATTAGACGGATTGTATTGTGAGTTTAAATAAGCATACGTCAAAACACTACCATCATAACTATATAAAGTATCTCCTACTAATAAACGCCCAAAAGATTGTTTTTTTGCATTTGGATATATACTTAGTAAAGAACCACGCTTAGTGGCACGTCTTATTTTCCCTTTTGTGGCAAATAACGTTGCTCCATTAAGATATAAACAATAAAAAGAAGTCTTTTTCATCTTATTTAATACTTTCTTTGTCTGTTCTGAGTTATTTAGGACAGCCTTTGTTGGTAAACAATTCAAATAATCTTGATACATTTTTTTAACAAGTTTTCTTGTTCTTAAAATTTGTAAAATATAAACAGCACAAATGAGCATCCCAGCAATACTTGCCATTAAAAGAACATTTCTTTTCGTTGTGTTAGTGTTTAACTCTGTTTGTATATTTGTTAATTCATTATCCACTTGTGCGGTTTTTGAATTGATTGCAGCCGATACTTGATCAATAATTTTATTGAGACCTGTATTATAATCCTCGTCTCTAAAAGCCTCTTTTACTTCTTCATTATTAATAATATCATCCGCATAGCTATCCGTTAAAATACTCTCTAAGCCATATCCAACTTCCAAGCGAGACTCGCGATCCTCAATTGCCATTAGAAAAACCACACCATTATTTTTTTCACGATCCCCTACACCTAATTGATTAGCAATCTTATTGCTGTAAGATTCAACAGATTCCCCACTAGGTAACGCAGGAACGGTAATAAGCATAAATTGTGCGCCATTCGCATTTTTCAACAATTGTTGATTCAATTGAAACATTTTCTGTTTAAGTTGATTTGAGACAATACCTGCATTATCTGAAACATAGATATTAGCATCATTAATGTTCAACTGCCCATTCGTTCCAGTAATTGTCACTAATTCATTTTCACCAGTTATTTCTTGTTTAGAAAAGTTATTTATTGTTGTCTGGGTTGACGCTTCAGTCATTTTCCCTGCTAAAATATCGTCTCTCTTTTTTTGTAAGACTTGTTGCTTCTCTCTCAGTGCAGTTTGTTTTGCTTCATAGGAGATTCCCTTTCCTTCATGCCAAGCAGCCATTCCTAATATTAAAATCATACTTAAACTAATTACCACAACAATCGTTGTATTCCGCTGATGCTTTTTATAAAACAAACGAACTTTTTCTTGAATTTTTTCGACTTTTTTATCCAACCTTCCTCACTTCTTTCTTTTTAACCCAAATTTTCTATAAATTTTTTATTTAAATTTTACTTGTGGCACTTCTTTTCCCTGCTCTGTCGCAACATAGTTAGTTTTCTTCTCAAATCCTAAAAGTTTTGCAATTATTTTATCAGGGAATTTTGAAATCTGTTGGTTATATGTTTCAACAGCTTGTATATAGTTACGGCGTTCAACAGAAATTCGATTTTCAGATCCTTCTAATTGAGTCATTAAGGTTTTGACATTTTCAGAAGAAGCTAACTTTGGGTAATTTTCATTCAATACTGTAACAAAATTACCTAATCCTTTTTCAATTTGCTCATTTGCTTGCCCTTTTTCAGAAGAAGATTTTGCTCCTGCGTATGCTTTACGTGCTTCCGTTATTTCTTTTAAAACTTCTTTTTCTTGAGTCATACTGCCTTGAACACTACTGACAAGATTCGGAATTAAATCAGCACGTCTTTGCATTACATTCTCTACTTGTGACCATTCTGCTTCGACTTTATTATCTAAAGTAATCAATTGATTATAAGCTTTCATCACAAATGCACCAATAATCACAACGACAACAACAATAATACTAAGAAATTTATTTTTTTTATTCATCTTACTTATCACCTTTCTTTCTAACTCGTAATACAATCATAACTCTTTTGTAATCTTTTTGAAATATTAAACTTAAAAAATCAGTCCTAGGTCCTAGAAGAAAAGAGCGTGGGACAAAAATCACTTTGGATTTTTGTTCCACGCTCAAAACTGATAAACGGCGGGAACAGAACCAACTCCTTCGGAAATAAGCCGAAATTCTCCAAAAATTAAAGAGCAATTTTCGGAAATTCCTTCTTATTTCTCGGAGCTAAACGGTTCTGTCCCGACCTCTTGTCATTAATTATAAATAGATGTTTCTACACATTAATCAATCGTAATTTTGTTACATTATTTGAAACAGATAGATCTTCGATAACATCGGCATACGTTAGGCCTTTAGGCAAATCAATAGTATAGATATTCGTATAGATTTTTGTATCATCCACCCAAGAAACATTGAAGTTCACATCATAAATTTCAATATGTTTTTCTTCAAAATACTGATTAATAAATTCTTTGGTTTCTTGTTTATGTTGATAGCGAATTTCTAATTTTTTGATTGTTGGTACGTGAATAATTCGTTTGACAATGGTTAAGGCAAATAATACACCGATAAAACTTGTTAAGGCAATCGTATAGTAGCCCATGCCCACCGCAATCCCTAAACCAGCAACGGTCCATAGTGACGCGGCTGTCGTCAATCCTGTGACACTTTGTTTCGTTACAATGATGGTTCCAGCACCTAAAAAGCCGATTCCACTTACAACTTGTGCGATCAACCTTGCTTGATCTGAACGAATGACCCCCGTCAAAGCCGGATTAGCTAACGCATCTTTCAATGCATTGATTGCAATTTGCGACTGAATTAACGCAATAATAGCCGCGCCCATACAAACTAAAATGTGAGTCCGCATCCCTGCTGGGCGATTCTTATATTGTCTTTCAAAACCAATTGCGCCACCCATCACCATCGCTAGGACTAACCGTAAAATAATTTCTGGAATTGTTAGCTGTAACATCCTTTTCACCTCTTCTTCTATTACTTCCAGTATAACAAAAAAAGGACTTGAAACATAAGAAAATCCTTATATTTCAAGTCCTTTTTCATCAACGATTATAATTTACTTGCAGCTGCATCATCAATGATTACAACAACATCTTGATGGTTTTGTAATGCACTTGCTGGCATGTCTGTTGTTACTGGTCCGTCAATCATTCCTTTAATGGCCTCTGCTTTTGCTTCGCCATAAGCCATTAAAATCATTTTTTTACCTTTCATGATTGAGCCAATCCCCATAGAAACAGCACGTGTTGGGACATCTTCTACTTTGTCAAAATAACGTTTATTTGCGTTGATTGTTGATTCAGTCAACTCAACGACATGTGTTAAGCTATCTAGAGGTGTGCCTGGTTCGTTGAAACCAATGTGTCCATTTTGACCAATACCTAAGATTTGGATATCTACTGGATGTGTATCGATAATTTTTTCATATTCTGCGGAAGCAGCATCTAAATCTTCTGCTTTACCATTTGGTACAAATGTTTCTTTAAATGGTTTTTTGTCAAATAAGTGTTTGTTCATGAAATAACGGTAACTTTGCTCATCTTCGCCACCTAAACCAACATATTCATCTAAGTTTACAGAAGTCATTTCTGTAAAGTCGACATCACTTGCTGTCATTTCTTTATATAATGTTTCTGGTGTACTACCTGTTGCTAAGCCTAAAACTTTCGCACCATTGTTCATACCTTCTTTAATTAATTCAAACGCTTTTTTGCCGCCTTCTTCTGCATTTGCTACACGGATAATTTGCATTTTGACACGCTCCTTACGGTTTATTTTGGTATAGTCCAATTATAACACCTTCTGAAAAAAATTTCTAGAATAAAAGAAAAAAACTTCTATTTCCATCAGAAATAGAAGTTTTCGAGCTTGTTTAACAGATTAATATTGTGGTGCGTTGGGATCCACATACGTATTTGGATCAGCATAAGCGTTTGGATCTGTGTACGTATTTGGGTCAACGTACGTATTCGGATCATAGGCTCCTTCTGCTGCTTGTTGCGTATTGCCGTTGTATTCTGTTTGACCGGCTGTGGTGTCCGCTGTGCTACTCGAACTAGTAGAGCTATTGGCACTTGAATCACCAGATTCACCAATCAGTGCAGTATCTGTAACAGCATAGCTAAACTGATTATAAAAGGCTAAATCTTTTTCACGTTCAGAAGCATGTTCTTTTAAACCAAGTTGTTTTCTAAGTGTTGTTTGTGTTTTGTATAAACTATTTGGATCTAGGACTTGATAATAAATATCATCAATAGTTGCACTGTATCCTTGTAATTGTTCAGAGTCAATTGTTTTAAAGGCAGACAAATATTTTGATTGGATGTCCATCATATCATCCCAAGTTAAGTCTGTTTTTACGTTGGCTTCAACAGCATCAAGAATTTTTCGATATTTTGAAACACCATCAAAACTCATGACTTTGCGCACGATTTTCTCAACAACTTCTCGTTGGCGGCGTTGACGACCCACATCTCCTTCAGGATCTTCGTGACGCATCCGCGCATAAGCCAAACCTGTCGTGCCATCTAACTTGATTTTACCTGCTGGAACAGTAATACCGTCCAACGTAAATTCACCAATCGTATTATCTACTTCAATACCGCCTACCGCATCAATCAGGTCTTTTAACCCTTTCATATTGATGGATACATAGTGATGGATGGGAATATCCAGTAATTCTTGGACTGTATTAATCGCCATTTCGGCGCCACCAAATGCATAGGCATGGTTCAATTTGTCTTGTGTGTCATTTCCAACAATATCTGTTAGAATATCTCTATCCAAACTGATCATTGTGGACTTGTTTTCTTTCGGGTTGATGGTTACAACCATTGTAGTATCTGAACGACCTTGTTCTGTTCGGCCTAAATCGCCTGTGTCAATCCCCATTAAAAGAACAGAGAATGGTTCTTGCGCATCAATATTGGCCGTGGCTCCTTTATTGGACTTACGGTTAACTGATTGATAGATCCCATTAATTGTTGAATTGGCATCTGAATACATCTTAATCCCGTAAGCACATACCCCAGCTACTACCACTAGCAAGACGCTCAAGAAGCCCAGTACTACTTTTTTCCATAGTTTCATAAGACACTTCCTCGTTTATCTAAGAATAATTCTTAATTCATGCCCTTTATTTTCTCATAGTTTGCTTATTCAAGCAATATTTTTTATTTTTTGGAACAAGAACTTAACACAATTGTAAAATAAAAGAGCGCTTTATCAAGGAACAATTGTTATTTTTGAGAAAGTGTTTGCAGAAATTCTTGATAATGTTTTTGTTCATTCGTTTCAGTGATAGTTATTTTCTCAAATGCACCATTTAGTAAATCAGTCAGTGATCCTTCAATCAAATGCGTAATCGTGGCATTCCCAATTAATTCCATCCAATAACTGCCATCTGACGTTTCGTGGACGACTGTTTTCACCATACCTCCAGCATTTTTGACGGTTATTTCTTCATAAAAAACACCATCTTTCAATAACGTATAAAGTAAACTGCTTGCGCACATAGCTGTCCCACAAGCACTTGTAAAACCTACACCACGTTCATACGTTCGAACAAATAGTTGATTTTTGCCAAGAATTTCAACAAAACTCACATTTATCCCTTCTGGAAAATATGGATTTTCATTATTTACATAGGTAGCGATTCGTTCAAATTCTGGCCCATTTAAGGTTTCGTGATCCACAAATGCTACAAGGTGCGGATTAGGCACTGCTACCGCTGTAAAACGAATGGTGTTAGATAAGGCTGGTACGATTTCATCAATTAATGTTTGGACCCCTAAATGCATTGGGATAGTGACTGCTTCAAAACTTACTGGCGAAATTTCCACTTGGTAAGTCGCTACTTCTTCAGCTAAATTGGGGGCTTGACGTACTTTCAAATCTGCAAACATTGTTTCAACTGTAAATGATTTTTCTTGGTTTTTTTCAGCTAAATAACGGGCAACCGTACGCAAGCCGTTCCCGCACATGCTTGCTTCACTACCATCGCTGTTAATCACTCGCATTCTAGCATTGGACGTGCCGTGAGTCCCTTCTCCTACCAAAAGTAACCCATCTGCTCCCGCCAATAATCCTGTTTCCCGCGAACATAACTGGATGCGCAATTGCTCAATTTCCTCAGCGGTTAAAGAACGCTCAAACTGTGTCTCATCCAATAAAAAGAAATCATTTTCTGACCCGTGTACTTTTTGCATCATAACATTCATTTTTTTAGCTCCTTCTTTATGTATCCGTTATCTTTCCCTACTTACTTTAGTATGCCATAAACGAACAACTATTTCGACCCTGGATTTGTAAAAGGAAAGAGTCAAATGACAGCCGTCATTTGACTCTTTCCTTCACAATTGGCAAATTTATTTTGCTGCTACAAAAAGTTCGTTTACTTTATCCCAGTTAACAACGTTCCAGAATGCTTCAATGTAATCTGGACGAACGTTTTTATATTTTAAGTAATACGCATGTTCCCAAACGTCAAGACCTAAAACAGGTGTTTGGCCATCCATTAATGGTGAATCTTGGTTTGGTGTTGAAGTGATTTCTAATTTACCGTTATTCACAACTAACCAAGCCCAACCTGAACCAAAGCGGCCAGTTGCAGCTGTTTTGAAAGCAGCTTTCATTTCATCAAAGCTACCAAATGTTTCATCGATTGCTTCTTTAATAGCGCCAGTTGGTTGACCACCAGCATTTGGTGCCATAATTTCCCAGAAGAATGTATGGTTTGCGTGGCCGCCACCATTGTTACGAACGGCTGTGCGGATATCTTCAGGAATAGTATTCATATCTGAAATTAAGTCTTCTACAGATTTTTCGCCTAATTCTGGATGTTTTTCAATCGCTGCGTTTAAGTTAGTCACATAAGTGTTGTGGTGTTTATCATGGTGTAAGTGCATTGTTTCCACGTCAATGTAAGGTTCTAATGCATCATAAGCATATGGTAATTCTGGTAATGTGTAAGTCATTTTTTAAATCCCCCTATTTTTTAGTATGTAACATACGTCTTTCATACAACTATTATGATAACAGAGTGAACCGCTTTCTACAAAATAGTTTGCTTGCCAAAAGAAAAGTTTTACAAAAGAGGGAGATTACCTTGTGTTTCCCTCATAAATTCGCTAGAATGACCTGTAGAAGAACGATGTGAGGAGTAAATAAATGAATACATTGCAATTATTTAAGCAGGCCTTTTTTTCAGTTTCAGAATTACGGCATGCGAAAAAAATGGCGTTTTGGAAAGTAATTCTCTATGCTGTTTTTTTAAGTGCTATTTTAGCACTACCTATTACCAAACAAGTCTTTTCTGTGCTACAAGAGGTGCAACAAGATGGCCAAAAAATTGCAGAAAAGTTGCCTGACTTTTCTATTGAAAATGGCACGTTGCAAACAAGGGCCAAAGAATCTGGCTTTATTTATCAAACCGACTCGATTATTTTTACGTTTGATCCAGATGGAAAGCGTACAGCCGCTGATGTCCAAAAAGATTTAATTGGTAATGCGTTTGGTTTAGCTTTTTTACAAGATGAATTTGTAGTCGCCTTACCAAATTCAGGCGCAACTGAATCAATTCTAGGCACCGACCAATTTATCTTCCCCTATAGTAAAGGAACCTTAGATGGCGTTAACGCTCAGAGTATCAAGACTGCGCTAAGTGAAGCAGCGATCCCCTGGTGGACAAAACTCATTGTCTTTTTAGTGGCTATCTACCCTGTTCTAATCGGTTTAGTTTTAGACTTACTGATTGCCGCTATCGGTGCATCTCTCTATTCAAAATTACGTTTTTATTCTTTACGTTTGATTGATTGTTTAAAAATTATTACGTATTGTGCTACCGTGCCAGTTATCTTAAGTGCTATTTTAAACTTCGTAAATCCGATGTTTAACGATGGCATCCTAGTTATTTTACTAAGTCTGTTCTTTTTCTTTGTCACAACCAAAAACGAACCACGGAATATCCCTGGTTCTTAAAAAAGGTGTTGTCTTTGAGACAACACCTTTTTGCTATTCTTCAAATTCTTCTTCATCTGTTAATTCAGGTAAGTCAATCGTGGTCACCGCAGATTGGCCAATTTGCGTTAAATATGCAGCTAATTCATCCACATTTTCCACAGGTGACACGGCTGCTTCAATTGCCATTGCTAAATTAAGTCCGGCGACCACTCGCAATTGCGGATAAGTGCCCATGGCCATCATAGCCACATTACAAGGTGTTCCTCCTTTTAAATCAGCTAATACAAGCGTCGGGACATTGCCAGCTTCTTTTAAGATTGCTGCCAGTTTTGCTTGCGTGCCGCTCAAGCCATCTTCTGCGGTCATTGACACAATCGCAGCATCTGCTAATTCCCCGACAATCATTTGAGTAGAAGCTAAGGTTTCTTCTGCCATCCGTCCATGGCTCATTAAAATTAATTTTGGTTTCATCATTTCCTCCTAAAAATACTGCTGATAAATTTTTGTTCGTGCTTTTAAAAAGCCACGTTCTTCACGAGTGGGATGAACCCGATTCGTTAACAAAATTAGGGCTTCTTTGGTTTCTTTTTTCATACCAATCGCCGTTCCAGTAAAGCCAGTATGATACAAATAGTCTACCCCAGCTTGCGTCTTTTTCACTTCCCAACCAAATGTACGTCCCCCTTGGTTCATAGACCAGAGAGCATCGAACATTTTTTCAGAAAATAATGGTTTGCCAGACGGGTAGCGATTGTTCATAAAACACTGAACAAAAGTGAGTAAATCTGGTAAAGTTGCAAATAAACCTGCACTGCCGATTGGCGCTTTCAGTTGATAGGCTTTCGAATCGTGGACCACTCCCTGAATAACGCCGCGTTGTTTTGTAATCTCTGTGGGCACTGCCTGGGCAAAATCGCTGACCGTAAAACTTGTATGCTGTAGGTTCATTGGTTGAAATACGTATGTTTGAAAACTCTCTTCTAATGAGCAGCGATCCAATACTTGAATAATTTCTCCCAATAAGTAATACCCTAAATCAGAATAAATGGTTTTCCCTCGTTCAGATAACGAATGCGTCAAAATGATTTCTTGCAAGCTTTTTTTTGTGACATTTTTCTTATCAGCAACATCAGCTGGCAGTCCGCTCTGATGCAGTAGAAGCTCCCCTATCGAACAAGATAGTCCTTGATAAGTAGGTAGGATTTCTCCCACAGTGGTTGAAAAAGCAAGCTGATTTGTATCGATTAATTGTAACATTCGATTTGTTGTCCCAATAACTTTCGTTAAGGACGCTAAATCATACAGGCTAGCTGATGAAACCTTTTGTCTTGCAAATGGACCAGTATTACCTAAAAAGCCCGTATACTGTTCTGATAAGCTATCTTCTGTGATCGTCCCCCAAGCGACACCCGGAACGACTTGCTGATTAATCAGTCTCTGAATTGTTTCTTGAATTGCGATTTGATTCATTGTTCACCACTTCTATGCTAAAACTTCTGAAATCCGTCCGTCATGTTCTGCTAATAGTTGTTTGGCTTTTTGAAAATCAACGTGGGCTTTCGCCATTACAATAGCTGGTGCCACTTCTAGCTGCGCTGCCTCCAAATATTCTTTGGCTTGCGATTCCTCGATTTCTGCTGCTTCTTTAATGATATTCGTGGCACGTTGCATTAATTTTTCGTTCGTTGGTTGTACGTTGACCATCAAATTTTGATAGATATTCCCTACTTTAACCATAATCCCTGTTGAAAACATATTTAACACCATTTTCTGTGCTGAACCCGCTTTCATTCTAGTTGACCCTGTAATGACTTCCGGTCCGACAATTGGCGCAATCCCAATTTCCGCCAATTGATTCATCGGACTTTGATTATTACAGGTCACGGAGATGGTTAGAGCGCCCACTTTTTTTCCGTATTCAATTGCAGAAACGGCATATGGTGTCCGACCACTAGCAGCAATCGCAATTACAACATCTCGGGCGGTCAATTGATGTTGCGTTAAATCTTCGATGGCTAATTCTTTCGAGTCTTCAGCGCCTTCAATTGCTTGATACATTGCTTTTTCACCACCAGCTAAAATACCAAATGCGCGTTCTGGCGACACACTATATGTGGGCGTTAATTCAATCGCATCCAAAGCACCTAAACGTCCAGACGTTCCTGCACCACAATAGATTAAACGGCCCCCTTTTTTAAATCGTTCTGCCGCTGCATCAATTGCTGCAGCAATCTGCGGAAGCACCTTTTCAATTGCTTGTGCTACCTTTTGGTCTTCTTGATTTATTAAAGTCACCATCTCTAATGTTGACACTTGGTCAATCTTTTTAGTCGCTTCATTTCTGGCTTCTGTCGTTAATCCTTCTAAATTCATTTGCTTGCACACCCCTACTTCTCTTTTAGACGGCTGACAAGTTGACTCGTTTCAATCATATTACGTTCAATTTCTGTGTCTAAATCATCTTGAATTGAACCTAAATACAGAACATCGCCAATTGCCATTGACGAAGCAATCGATGAAATAGCCCCAACTCGAATGAGGTGCTCATTATTGGGGACTAAAAGAACTTCATCGCTCAATGATCGCACGTTTTCTCCATCGTTACTGGTAATAAAAATAACCGTTGCGCCTCTATTTTTGGCAATTTCACAGGCAATTAAGGCTTCTTTTGTCAAACCACTATAGGAGACCGTGATCAAAATGTCTTGTGCCGTTGCATAATTTAAAAACTCCAACATCATGTGACTATCATAATTAAAAATTGCTTGGCGACCAGCGCGGTTAAACTTGTGATAAAGATTATAAGTCGTTAAAGAAGAGGCACCAATTCCAACCAAATGAATTTTTTCCGCTTTTTTAACATGCGCGATTGCTCGTTCCAAGGCTTGTTTATCCACTGTATAAAACAAATCCTCAATCGTAGCATTTAATAAAGATTCCACTTTCATACAAATAGTATCCACCGAATCATCTGCCGCTACAATTGGATCAATATCTTTTTTACCGTTACTGGCAGCTTGTACCGCTGCAATGGATAGTTTTAACTCTTCCCAGCTGTCAAATCCTAATTGTTTAGAAAAACGGGTAACTGACGCTGGAGAAGTTTCGCTATTGCTAGCAATTTCGTTTGCTGTTAATGAGAGAAGACGGGTCGGATCCTTCAGTATATAGTCTGCGATTCTCTTATTTACTTTGGAAAAGTCCTTATATTTTTGTCTGATTGAACGGATTGGCTCCATCTTCTCATCTCCATTTCTATTTTATGAAAGTTAAAATTGCTTCGTTTGGTTCAGAAGGGATCATCTGTGCGGTAATAGTCACCCCATTATCTGTTAAACGACGAACGGTTTGAATATCTTCATCGGTTAATGCAACAGATTTTTTAATTGCTCGACTGCCTTCTTTTTGAGAAATATTGCCGACATTGAAGCTCTGTAACGGAACACCGCCATCAATTAAAGCCGCCATGTCTGCAATGTCTTTCGTAATTAAAAAGACTTTTTCTTCATCATAATTGCCTGCTAAAATTTTTTCAATCGCTTTACGTTTTGATAAAATGGATAATTTAACTCCTGCAGGCTTAGCCATTTTTAAGGCACCAATTTGTAATTGATCTTTGACCGCGGCATCATTTACTACCATGATTCTTTGTGCGCCAACCGTATTTGTCCAAACAGTTGCAACTTGTCCGTGAATTAAACGCTCATCTACTCTTGCATGTACAATTGTCATAATAAATCTCTCCTATTATATACTATTTTTTTAAAATAAACCGCCAACCCAAGCCAACATTGGTTGTAAATTGCCTAAAACCATGCCAATTAAAATTAAAACAAAGATTAGCCGTGTTGAATTCATTTTCTTTTTCCCTAGTAACCAATAGGATAAAAGAACAATCCCTAAAGGAATTAATGCGGGTAAAATTTTATCCAACATTTCTTGAACAGATAATGTTACATCTCCCATTTTATAAGTTAAATCTAATTTGTAAGTAATTACCGAAGGAATCAAACCGCCGACCACCGTTAAACCTAAAATAGCTGCACCTTGCGTAAACAATTTCATTTTATCCGCAAATTCTGTCGCAATTTTTTTCCCTTGATGGTAACCAATCCAAGTGAATTTATAGCGAACCCAAAGGACCACTGCTCCGGCAATTAACGGGATCAGTAACCCAACAACCTGGCCCCCTTGCGCCATGTAAGCTGCAATCGAAAAAACAATCGCACGATAAATCGCGATAAAAATGGTATCACCAACACCAGCAAACGGACCCATTAGACCTGTTTTCAAACCAGTAATGGCCGTTTCATCTTCAATGCCAACTTCTTCTTCCAAAGCCATATCAGCTCCGACAATTAAATGTGACATGGCTGGCGTCGTATTCATAAAGCCAAGATGTGTCTTCAAGGCTTTCTTCATAGCTACTGGATCTTCACTGTATAGTCGCTTTAATGCAGGCATCATCACCCAAGCGTAACCAAGTCCTTGCATTTTTTCATAGTTCCAGCCCCACTGATAGCCAAAAAGATTACGGACGTAAACTTTATTAATATCCTTTTTTGTTAATTTGTTAGTCATCAATCTCAACCTCCTCATCATCTTCGTAAATAACCGTGCCACTTGTTGTAGCTGCGCCGCCTTTGTTATGATTCATCACATAAATCGCTGCTAAAGCCAAGCCAACCAGTGCGACACCTAAAACTGAGAAGAATTGGGCCCCATAAGCAAGTAACACGAACCCAATAATAAAATAAGGCCAGTATGTTTTAATTGGCAAGTAACGCATTAAAATAGCAATCCCCATCGCTGGTAAAATAGCGCCTGCTGCTTTTAACCCATTCATCACCCAAATAGGAATCCAATTGTTGATAGCGTTTACAACTTGTTCACCAAAAGCTAGGCCAATAAAAACTGGGATGACACGAGAAATCGTCCAAGGAAAAATTCCTAAAACATTGCAGCGCTCGACCCCTTTATAATTTCCTTCTTCCGCATAGCGATCTGCTTTATGTTGGAAAAACGTATTAGCCATTCTGCCTAAAATATCTAGTTGTGTTAATAATAACCCAATCGGAACCGCAACTCCGATACCATACTCTGCCCCTTTCCCTGAAATGATTGCATAAGCCGTTCCCATAATGGCCCCTGAAAGAAAGTCTGGGACTGTTGCTCCTCCATAAGTCGCTACACCTAATGTCATCAATTGAAGCGTTGCCCCAATCATCAAACCTGTTTGAACATCCCCTAAGACTAGGCCAGTAAACGTTGCAGCAAACAATGGTGTATATGGACCAATCTGAATAGAAATTTGGTCAAGTACACCAACAACTGTGTAAAGACATAAAATCAAAATAATACCAATCGATACTGTCATGCTTTCTCATCCTCCTTGAATGCGTTTTCTTTTTTGTATTTGTAGAATACCATTAAAGAAATATCATTTCAAGTTCTTTTTAAAAATATTTTTAAATGAAATTGCATTTCTTATATAATTTTTGTGCTATACTAAAAGAAAACGTTTTAGGAGTGATTATGTGCGGGTTTTGCTGATTTATTTCATAACTATTTTTCTATCCAATACAGTTGGGGCGCTCTCTGGGATGGGTGGAGGCGTCATTATTAAGCCTGTTTTGGATTTTCTTGGGTTCCATTCGTTAAATAGTATTGCGTTCTATTCAAGTGTCGCTGTTTTTGTCATGTCCATTTCTTCGACTTATAAACAGTATCAAAATGGTGTCCAAATTGAATGGAAAAAAGCCGCGAGTATTTCGTTTGGTTCCTTAGTCGGCGGTATGTTGGGTGATTTACTTCTTAATCAGGCGATTGCACTAGCGCCAAATGAAGAAAAAGTACAACTAATCCAATATATCATCATGTTGTTGACCTTGGTTTTGGTTCTTCTCTACAATCAATTTTCCAACTGGCACTTACACCTCAACGGATTGAGCATTTTTCTGATTGTCGGATTAGGCTTAGGGATTCTATCAACCTTTTTAGGCATCGGTGGCGGTCCCATTAATGTAGCTTGCCTTATTCTCTTTTTTGGAATGGATATCAAATCAGCAACTGTTTATTCCATCATTACTATTTTTTTCTCCCAACTCGCCAAACTTGGCAATATCGGCTTGACCACAGGGTTTGCGGTTTTTGATTTGACAATGCTTTGGGCTATTATTCCTGCCGCTTTATTCGGTGGTTATGTCGGCGGTCTTTTCAGTAAAAAATTATCTCAACAACGGGTCGCCCAAATTTATAGTTTAGTTGTTTTTTTAGTTATTTTGTTAAATATGTATAATTTGTGGACTGTTATCTAAAAAAGAAGCGCTTTGTCTATACGACAAAGCGCTTCTTTTTTAATTAAATCACAGTTAATTTAACATCTATATTATTTCTTGTTGCTTTAGAATATGGGCAAATTTCGTGGGCTTTTTTAACAAGTTCTTCTGCTTTAGCTTGATCTACCCCATCAATATGAACTTCTAATTCAGCACCAACGCTAAAGCCATCTTCTCCTTGGAATAAGGAAACACGTGCAGTTACTGTACTTTTACCTTCGACTTTTTCTTGATCCATCACTAATTCTAATGCACCGTTAAAGCAAGCACTGTAAGCCGCTGCGAATAATTGTTCTGGATTTGTTGTATTTTCTTTCTTGACACCTGGCGAAGCAACCGCATAAGAAAATGATTTATCCGGTGAGTGAACTTCTCCTGCACGTCCACCCGTATTAATGATAGTTGTTTCATAGATTTTTTTCATGTAAATTCCTCTCCTTTGTAAAGTTTTACACTTCTGAGAACTTGTTACTTACATAATTATTGTAGGAAACTTTGTCAGATACAGCAAACGTTGTGCTTGTGAATAATAAAAAATAACATTTAATGTTGTATTTTTGACGTAGAAAAAGAACCCATTCTATGATAGGATAAAGTGAACTTGTACATTTGTACACAAACTATTTTACAAAGGAGACTTTCCCTTGACACACTTACTTGATTATCAACCATTAAACCTCTACACAAACTATCAAGAAGCCGCAGAAAAAACACCAACTGTTCCAATTATTTTTGATGAATCCTTGCCTGCTTTTCCTGCACTTGGCTTAGAAACAACTTATGGTGAAAGCCATCAAGAAATTTTGAAACGGGCATATCAATTAGCCGCTTTAGGTGTAAAAAAAGGCGACAAAATTATTATTTATAAAAGTCCTAAATTCGACACGTATTTACTAGCTGTTGCAGCCTCATATCTAGCAGCCGTTCCTGTAATGGTTTCATACCATTTACCTTTTGAAACAATTGAAGTATTCGTTGATCGTTTAGAAGATCCTTATATTTTATTTGATGATGTGACTGCTGAAAAAGTTCAAGCTGTTCGTAACAGCTCTGCCAATAAAAAACTTTCGGTTGCTTCTCTTTTAGAAGCTGATGCCACGGAAGTTCCTCAAGACGAACTGACTAAAGACGAAATTGCCTACATGACCCACACCTCTGGAACAACAGGTATTCCTAAACTTATCTGTCATTCCAATCACTCTATGGGTTGGCGTACAAAATGGCAAAAAACCATTTTTACAAAAATTGCTGAAAAGAAATTAGTTGGCTTTCATATTTCGCCAGTTCATTCTCGTTTTAACATTGGTGTGTCTTCTTTAATGGCCATGGGCTTCCCTATGATGCCTTTAGCAAATGCTTCGAGCGAAAAAGTCGCTGAAATGTTCAGCACCTATCAACCAATCGCTGTAGAAACACACCCCAATAACTTCGTTCAATGGGTTCGTTTGGCCAAAGAAAAACCTGAAGCTTTCGCTAGTGTCCATTATTATCATTCTACTTTTGATGCAATTAACAACGCTACAATGGTGGCTTTCTTAAAAGCATCTGCTGCCAATGAACCAATTTTCCTACAAGTTTATGGACAAAGTGAATGCGGGCCAATGATCTTACGAGCGCATACTTTAGAATCCCTAAAAGATTCAGATGCTCGTGACATGGGTGTTGGTTTAGAGGATTTAACACAAGCTCGAATTACCGATGAAAAAGGACAAGTTTTACCTGCGATGACGGATGGCCATATCCAATTCCTATCAAAAGGACGGGCCTTAACATATTACAAAGAAGATGCCCGCTTTGCAGAAAATGTCTACGGCGAATGGTGGGACAGCGGCGATTACGGAATGTTAGATGAACGCGGCCACTTATTCTTGAAAGATCGCCAAGTAGATCTAATTGAAAACATCGACAGTAATTTAGCTATTGAAGATCATTTATTGGATGCATTAGATTTCTTAGAAGAAGTGATTATTGTCCGTGGCAAAGAAAATGAACCTCAGCCAATTTTAGCGGTTGTCCCTGGGGAAGAAATGGATTGGGACGCTTGGTGGACACAAGTAGCCGATTTACCACATTTAAACGAACCTATCATTATGGCTTTTGATGAAATTCCTCACACAGCTACTATGAAAGTGCAACGTTTACAACTAGAAAAATGGTTAAAAGAACAATAAAATAAGATTCTTTGTCAAATAACGTTGGTCAAAAGAACGTTTAGGCCAGCGTTGGAGCAAGTGGAGCAGAAAGCTAAAAAGTTAACTCGTTGTAGGTTATCTTAAGCTTTAAAAAGAGGGGCAGTCGTCGTTTTGACGGCTGCCCCTCTTTCTTTTGTCTACCGTTAATTAAATCCTTTTTGTGAAGAACTTGACATGGGATGGTTCCCACAAATTATACTTAGCTTATTCAAAGAATGGAGTGTGCAAGTATGAAAATTTTAATTAAACAAGATTTCGACGCGATGAGCGAATGGGCAAAAATGTTACTTCTAAGCACGATGAGCCAAGATAAACGAGTGAATTTATCAATTACCGCTGGCAAAACGCCAACACTTGTTTACCAAAAATTAGCCTCGATTGTGAAAAATTCATCTGACTTTGATAATGTTCATTATTATAACTTTGATGAAATCCCAGTTCCTCATCAAAAGGAAGGCATTACCCTGACAGATTTGCGGACGCTGTATTTGACACCTGCAGAAATATCCGAGCAAAACATCCATCCATTAACTGTTGAAAACTTTCAACAACAAGAACAACGGATTGCTGACGCAGGCGGCTTAGATTTGATGTTAATTGGCTTAGGAGCAGATGGTCATTTTTGTGGGAACATGCCCACTACCACTCATTTTAAAAATGAAACCTATCAAGTGACCGTCACTGGTTCAGAGCCTTGGTTTGTTCCTGAAATGATGCAGCCAGGCATGACCTTTGTTACGATGGGTCCAGCCAGCATCATGAAAGTTAAGCATCTTGTCCTAATTGTAAATGGTGAACAAAAAGCTCAGATGGTCAAACAAGTGCTCCAAGGACCTGTCACAGAAACGTATCCTGCCTCTATTCTTCAACTCCATCCAAATTTAACGGTTCTCTTGGATGAAGCCGCAGCGAGTCAATTAGAAAAATAAAAAATTGCGCCTAGATTATGCTTCTCTGCATAGTCATAGGCGCAATTTTGTTATCATTACATGATTTTTTGATACTGACTGTATTTTAGCAAATTCGTCTGGGAAAGTGTAACACCAATACCAAGTCCCTGAGGCACAGTCATTGTCCCTTGCTCTAAAACAAAAGGTTCCGTGATGATATCTTCATAAAAATAGCGTTCCGTTGCTGAAATATCACCTGGAAAGGAAAAGGTAGGCTGTGACGCAAATTGCAAATTCAATGCGCGACCAACACCAGACTCAAACATACCACCTAACCAAACCAATAAATCATTTTCTTGGCAAAATGTGGCAATCTTCAACGCCTCGTGAATCCCACCTACACGAGGAATCTTCAAATTGATACTACGGCAACTGCCTAACGCTAAAGCCACTTGGCAGTCTTTGAGGCTGCGAATATTTTCATCCAAACAAATTCTTGTCTTCAGTTCTATTTGTAATTGTGCGTGATCTAAAAAATCATCTGCAGCAAAAGGCTGTTCAATCATCGCTAATTGATAGTGATCTAAACGTTGCAATTGAGGCAAATCTGCCAATGTATACGCTGAATTGGCATCGACCATTAAAGGCAAGTTAGGAAAATGCTGACGAATCAAAGCAACGGGTTCCACATCATAACCGGGACGAATTTTCAGCTTCACTCGTTGATACCCTTTTTCTACAGCTAACTGAACTTGTTTAAGCAATTGAGGTAACTCTTCTTGAATCCCTAAACTAATCCCTACAGGAATTTTCCTCCGCGTTGGTCCAAAAAATTCAGTTAAACTCTTCTGTTGCCGTTTGGCATATAAATCCCAGATGGCAGTTTCTAACGCAGCTTTTCCCATCCAATGCCCTTTAACTTCTTCAAAAATCGTTGAAACCTCTTGCGGCTGTTCAATCGCTTCTGTTAAAAGTAACGGAATTAAATGCTGTTGGATGATGAAGCGTTCGGTTACCAACGTTTCTTGCACATAATCAGGTTGCTCAAAAGCCACTAATTCGCCAAACCCTTGATTTCCTTGCTCATCCGTTATTACAAATAAATCAAACGCTTTTTCTTCCAGGCGACCATAGCTCGTGACAAACGGTGTTTTTAAAGGCAAACGAACCTGATAGGTTTCAATTGATTGAATGTTCATTCAGATGGCTCCTTCCAATAACGCTGTCACCTTTTCATAGAAAATCGTTGGTTGTTCCAAATGGATACAATGTCCTGCTTCAGGAAAAATTGTCAGCCTCAACAACGGTTGACGTGCCTGCATTTTTTTCGCAATCCCAATAAATTTTTGATCTTCGCCGCCTACCAATAAATCGGTAGGAATCGGCTGCAATTCTGCTAGACGTTCCCAGTAACTCTCTTGCGCTCCTGTACCCATATACCACAAACTACTAGCCAATCCAAAGGCCGATTGGCTCAAACGTTCCTGACGAATGGCCATTTGCTGTGCCACAGACAAGGCTTTTTGCGTTTGAAATAACGGTAATTCTTGCCAGAAATCAATAAAATCCACCAGCGGTTCCTCTAAGAGACGTTCCGCCAAACGATGATCTTGACAGATACGAGCCTGACGTTCTGCGGCGGTGGCCAAACCTGGTGATCCACTTTCCAATAAAAGCTGCTGTACCTTTTGTGGATAATGTAATGCAAAACCTAAAGCTGTTCGAGCGCCCATTGAATAGCCTAATAAACAAAAGCAAGGCAAATTTAGCGATTCGGTTAGTTCAGCAAGATCATGGCAAACCTGTTTCATGGTATAACGCTCTGGTGCTACCAAACTAGCAGTCGCGCCATGCCCAGGTAAATCAATGCCTAAAACGTTATAAGGTGTTTGACTGGGAAAAACAGCTGCAAACGTGGCTAACGTTCCTGTGAAACCATGTAAACAGACTAGTGTCGTTCGCTTTGCATCAAAAGGTGTTAACCATTGATAATGGTACTGCATCCCCCGAATTAACCGTTCCATGAAATCCCCTGTCTTTCTACTCGTCTACCAATTTCAGCTAAAATTGATTCGTACAAATGAACATTCTCTTGGCGATTTCCTTTGACTTCTATCACTTGAAATTGTGGTTCTTCAGCCGCTGTTTGTAAAATTTGCTTGAGCTCCGCGATTGTTTTGACTTCTTGATACGAAGCACCGTAAAGTTCAGCAACTAACGAGAAATCTAAATCAAGCGGTGTTCCAAATAAAGGCTCGAAATCGTCCTCACGTAAAGTTCGTTGAGATAGAAAAGAGAAAATCCCGCCACCATTGTTATTTAATAAAACAATTGTTAACGGCAACTGATAACGTTTAGCCAAAAATAAACCATTCATATCATGATATAGCGCTAAATCACCAATCAGTAAAACGTTTTGCTGTGTCGGTGCTACGGCACTCATCCCTAAAGCAGTTGAAACAATCCCATCAATCCCGTTGATGCCGCGATTTCCAAACATCCGATAAGGACGACTATCCATAAATCGATCTAAGTAGCGGATAGCCATACTATTAGATACAAATAACTGACCGTTCTCTTTCATCGTTTGGTGAACAGCTAAGCTGGCTGTTGTTTCATTTAATTCTGTCGCGTTCAGCGTTTCTAGAAGAACTTCAGAGACCGTTTTTTCCAGCAGGAGCCATTGTGCTAACCAAGTCGCTTCTGTTGGTTTGACAACCGTTAGCAGTTGTTCTACAAACGTGGTTTCCTTTGCCTGAATAACCGTTTGTGATTTTTTCAATTGCTCTTGCCATTGACCATTTTCGTCCACAAAATAAAAAGTAGTCTCTGTCGTTGTTAAGCGTTTCAACCATAACATGATGTTTTTAGAAATTGGCAGCGAACCAAAACGCACTACCACTTCTGGTTCTTGTGGCAAGGTCGTCACATTTAGAAACAGATCACTGTGTGCAATAACAACTTCACTATTTTGCCCATGTGTCACAATGTTTGCTAAAGGATCCGCTAGTAACGGCCATTGCAAAGCTTCGGCTAATTGAATAAATAACGCCGCTTCCTCCTCTGTATGACTGCCACCGACAACCAAGACGCCGTTTTTCTGGTACCATTGATCCGCTAAGTGTTGCACTTGTTCTGTAGAAAGGATTGATTGGCCAGCGAATAAAGCCGTTTGTTGAGAACTCTTTGTTTTTCTCTCTAAGTCAGGTAATAATGGTTCCCGCAAAGGAAAATTCAAATGAACAGGTGCAGCAGGCGTTTGTTGCGCGAATGCTGCTCCTTTAGCGCCTTGCCAATAGGCGTAATTCAACATCTCTTCTGTTGCTTCTGGCAAAGCCATTTCAACAAATAATTTCACATGATTTTGATACATTTGTAATTGGTCCATGGCTTGAGGAGCACCAACTTGACGTAACTCATGTGGCCGATCCGTTGTTAAAACAACTAAGGGTACATGGCTAATATTGGCTTCGCAAATTGCTGGATAATAGTTTGCAGCTGCTGTTCCAGAAGTACAAAGTAAGACCACTGGTTTTTGGCTCGCTTTACTTAATCCTAAAGCAAAAAAAGCAGCGGAACGTTCATCGACATCGACAAAAGTTTGGATTGCGGTTTCCCGATGAAGTAATAAAGCCAGTGGTGTGGAACGGGACCCTGGACTAATGACTGCTTGTTCAACCCCGCTATTTTTTAAGCCTTCAATAAAGGCCGTTAAATAATCGGTCATTGTTTCTTGATGATTCATTAAACCTGCCCTCCAATTCCTCGTAACATCGGTTGAAATTTTATTTTCGTTTCTTCTCTTTCTAGCTCTGCTTGGGAATCCGCAACAATACCACAACCTGCATAAAGAACGCCTTGCTGACCAGCAAAGACACCTGAACGCAAGGCCACAGCGAACTCGCCACTATCATCATTCCCTGAAATCCAACCGATTGGCGCACCATATAACCCACGACTCCCTGGCTCATATTGTCGAATCCATTCGACTGCCAACTCTTTGGGCTCACCGCCTAAAGCTGGCGTTGGGTGTAGCTGCATCACACTTTCCAAGAACGAAATTCCCGGTTTACGTTGACCCGAGATTGGCACATAAAGATGTTGTACATCTCGATTTTCCAAAATAATGGGTGCTTGAATACTGTTTTCAGAAGTCGTCATCTTCGCCAACTCTTTCGCTAAACGTTCCACCACAATTTGGTGTTCTCCGGTATTTTTGCGGTCTTGCAAAAGTTGTGCTCCTAAAGCTTTCGTTTCTTCTGGTGTTTGACCCGTTTTAATGGTTCCTGCAATACAAGCGGTCGCAAACGCTTCTTTAGTACCCAACAGAAGTCGTTCTGGTGTTGCACCAATGAAACTTGTGTCATTGGCTTCCAAAGCAAACAAATACGTATTTTGTTGTTGTGCCATTAAATTAACGAGCACTTGGTTACTTCGAATTTTTTCAGGACTGCTCACAGCAAGTTGTCGAGCCAAAACCACTTTTTTTAAAGGGCCATCTTCTCTTAAGACTGCTACGGTTTCGTTGACAGCTTGTAGCCATTCAGTCACGGCAACTTCTTCCTTGTCAATCTTTGTTTCCGCTACAGCTGGCAACTCCTCACAGGTAGCTAACAAGCGATCAAACTGAGCCACCAAAGTCGACCAACGTTCCTCGACTTCTTGTTCACTAGAACCTGAAAAGTTCAGCGTTCCATAAATACGTGAACCTGAAAAAGTAAATAGAATACTTGGTAGATAAAACCAACCTTCCCCTAACTCTCCCCAGGCCTCAGTAGGCGTTTGTTCTGTATCAAAAGGCAAACCGCCAAACAGAAGAGCCCCCGTACCAGAAATAGACATATTTTGAAAACGAGTTGCCGCCTCTTTTTTTAAAAAGTTGTTCAATTGATGCGTTTCTGTTTCTGCGCCTTTTAAGATAGTTTCATATCCGAAGCCAACCAAAGCAAAATCTTTTTTCGGCGTTTGCCAAAAAAAACGTTCTCCTTGGTATGCCTTTTCACCAGCGGCAAAAATTGCCAAGGCTGTTTGTTCTGTTTCTAATGGAAAAACCCAACTGAACTGACGGGCATTCTTCTGATAGGCTTGTCGTAATTCATCAGGCAATTTCATCTGATTAAAAACGCCTCTCTTTCTTCTGTCATGAAACGATGTTTGGCAATCTTTCCACTCGCTGTTTGCGGGAAAGAATGACAAAAATAAATGCGTTTCGGTCGTTTATATTTTGCCAGTTTTCGTGAACACTGGTCTTGAATTTGCGCTAAGGTGAGTTCTTGGTCACTAATCACATAAGCAACTGGGACGGCTCCCCATTGCACATCTGGTTCTCCTACAACTGCCGCTGCTTTAATTCCTGTTATCGCCTGTAACACCTGTTCAACCTCAGTGGGGTAAATATTTTCACCACCAGAGATAATGAGTTCACTTAAACGACTAACCAAATACAGGTAACCTTGTGCATCTAAATAGCCCATATCGCCTGTTTTAAACCAACCATCCGCTGTCCATTTTTCAGGTTGACGATGGTTAAGGTAACCTGAAACAACGTTTGGTCCCTTAAGTAAAATTTCTCCGACTTGCTTTTCTGGCTGTTCTTGTCCTAGTTCATCAACAATTTTGATCTGCATATCTTTTAACGGTTGCCCAGCAGAGCCGATTTTCAGTGCCGCATCTTCAAATTTCAAGGCAACAACTTGCGAACACGTTTCCGTCATCCCATAAGATTGAATAACTGGAATCCCTTTTTCCTCACACTGCGCTAATTTATCCGGTGCAATCGGTCCGCCGCCCAATAGCATTCCTTTAAAGCTGGCGCTGTAGCCAGCCTCAGGATAGACAGACAATAATTGTTGCAACATTGTCGCAACCACTGAAATGACGGTTCCACGGCCTTCTTGTAAATCTTGTGTCACTTGCTGTTCATCAAATTTATCGTAAAGGCGAATACTACAACCTAAGACGAGTTGTCGAACAACAATCGACAATCCGCTAATATGAAATAATGGGACTGCACACAACCAACAATCTTCAGCAGTAATCCCCATATTTTCTTGAGTGCCTCTAGCACTGGCCAGATGATTTTTAAACCGTTGCAAGACCCCTTTAGGCTGTCCTGTAGTTCCTGATGTATACATAATAGAAGCCACCGACTCTAAGTCACTTGGCTGTTGAAACTCCTGATGTGAAAGACTATGCTGTTTTTTAATCATTGGCTGAACGTCGACAAAAGAAATTTCTTCTAACAAAGCCTGCGTTTCAGGCGCACCAATAATCGTTTTAACTTGCGCATCTTTTAACTGAAAAGTCAGTTCAGCAAGTGTCAAATGCGTATTTAAAAATAATAACTCTTTCCCCAATTCCCATAAGGCTAGAATTGAAAAATACAACTCTTTGCTGTTCTTACTGAATAAAGCCACACGTTTTTCTTCTGGTGCAAGCACCTGTTGATATGTGGCTACCCAATGGCTGACTTCTTGTTGCACTTCTAAAAACGTCCAAGATTCATCCTGAAAATAAAAAGCAGGATGATCGGGACGTTTTTGTACTTGTTTATTTAACCAAGTCATTGGTTTATGGGAATTTAGGGAATTGATCGAAATCTGGTGTCCGTTTTTCTTTAAATGCATCTCGGCCTTCTTGTGCTTCAGCCATTGTATAGTAAAGAAGTGTCGCATCACCAGCTAATTGTTGCACACCAGCCAAGCCATCTGTATCGGCATTTAAAGAGGCTTTAATCATCCGTAAAGCAATCGGGCTTTTGGTTAACATTTCTTCTGCCCACTCCATTGTCACATCTTCTACTTGATCCAATGGAACAACGGTATTAATCCAACCCATATCTAAAGCTTCTTGGGCAGAATATTGTTTACACATAAACCAAACTTCTTTTGCTTTTTTATGGCCGATAACACGCGCTAAGTAACCTGAGCCGTATCCACCATCAAAGCTACCGACATTTGGTCCTGTTTGCCCAAACTTAGCATTTTCCGCCGCAATTGTTAAATCACAGACTAATTGTAAAACATTGCCGCCACCAATGGACCAGCCTTTCACCATTGCGATGACTGGTTTGGGAATGACACGGATTAACCGTTGTAAATCTAATACATTTAAACGTGGAATATTGTCTTCGCCAACGTAACCACCATTACCTCGAACTTTTTGATCGCCACCAGAACAGAATGCTTGGTCACCTGCGCCTGTTAAAATAATAACCCCGACATCTTCTTTATCACGACTAATGTTGAATGCATCAATCATTTCCATGACTGTTTTTGGTGTGAATGCGTTGTGAACATGCGGGCGGTTGATAGTAATTTTTGCTACTTTGCCTTCTTGCTCAAATAAAATTTCATCATATTCTTTAATTGTTGTCCAGTTTCTCATTAGGAAACCTCCTTCATTAATCTCATCTTTTCTATTATACACAAGAATCGGCACTTTAGAGAAAAAGTCGCTTGAATTTTAAGAAAAAACATGGCTATTTCAAATTTTCTTCATTCCTGTATAATAAATAAAAAACCTTTTATTCTCTCTTTTATTAGAAAGGACTGATTACTATTCATCTTTTAGAGTATTTAGGCATCACGATTCAACAGGTTTCTGCTGAGAAATGTCAGCTTACTTTAGCGGTAAAAGACGTGCATAAACAACCCTATGGCCTTGTCCACGGGGGCTTAAACGGCGTCTTAATTGAAACTGCCTGTAGTTTAGGTGCGAACGAAAACGTTCCTGAAAACACTTTTGCTGTCGGCATAGACTTACAAGTAAATCATCTTCGTAGTGTCCATGATGGTAGCCTTACCGTGATTGCGACACCCGATCACTCGGGAAAGACCCTTCAAGTTTGGGAAGCAAAAATTTATAACGCAGACCACCAATTGACGAGCGTGGGGCGCTGTACCTTAACAAATCGACAAAAAAAACAGTAATCTTTACAGGTTACTGTTTTTTTGTTTATGGTTTTTAATAAGTAATTAGATTACTTCGTTTATTTAATTTTAGTACCAACCATTTGCTAACCAGAATGATTTAGCTGCATCCCATGAACCATAGCGACCTGCTACGTACTGATCTGCCACGCGTTCTTGGTTGGCAGGTGAATAGTCACCATTTAAATAAGAGGCAGATAATTGGTAACGACCGATATACTGACCGTTTGTTGCATCGTAAGAACCACTAGATTCACGTTGTGCGATCCACTCTTTTGCATCACTGCTTGCGGCAGGTGCTGCTGGTTGCGCTACTTCTTGAGCAACAGGTTGTTGTACTTCTTGTTGTACTGGTTGTGCAACAGGTTGTTCAACTACTTGTTGAACTGGTGCAACTTCTACAGCTGGTGCTGGAGTATTAGCAACTTCTTTTTCTGAACGAATAACTAATTGTTCTCCTTCAAAAATTAAATCAAGGTTTGGCAATTTGTTATCAGAAGCAATTTTTTGAATTAAGCTATTGTCTCCTGCAAATTGATGAGAAATTGTTGATAAAGTATCTCCTGCTTTAACTGTATATAAGCTTTCTGCGTTTGCGTCTGTTCCTAAGAATAATCCTAAACCTGCGGCCAAAGTTGTTCCAAGTAAAATCGTTTTGATTGATTTCATGTATGTTTCTCCTTTGTAATTAAAAATATTTGATTGTTGCTCTTAGCTCTCGGCAACAACCACGTCTGCTTCGCTTTATCGAAACGACTTCACATACTTTATCATCGAATGGCCGGCCGTAGGTGAATATCTCGTGACAATTTATTACTAGAATGTCGGTTTTGTTACATTTTGTAATAAAAAGCTACTGGAAGCTTGATATTACCCTGTTTATATTTTGCGAAAAAAAGTTAAAAAAACAGGATTTTATTTTCTAGAAACCGTTTTCTAATCCTTGATTAGCCATTAAATGTCGGTTTTTTTACATTCGTTTCAGTCAAAAAGTAACAAAATGTTAAAGATACTAGACATGAGAATGTTTTTTTTAAAAACTCACGCCTAAAAAGAACAGGTGTTTTCTTTGAATTTTTTTATCATTCACTATTTTTATTTTTCCTTCTATTATATAGATAAATTTTTTGTCGTATTCGCTTTTTCGATTCTGAAAAAACACTAAGCACTTCCTATTGAAAAAAAAGAGTTAAACAAAAAAATCTTATATTTTGCTTGTTATTTATTCATTTTAATCTTATTCAAAAAAGGAACAGCTAAAGCAACTACGAAAACAAAGTATTGAAAATAAAGCAGAATAAATATTCATTTTTATTGTAATTCACGAATAAAAAACAAATAATCACTCGAACGCTTGTTATTTAAAAACGTAATCAGTTTTTTCTCTTTCTATTTTCCAATCTATGAGTAATAAAATATATGAATCTACATTTAAGTCATTTTATTATCAAATATTCTGAATATTATAAGAATTGGAGTTTTATCTATGAGTGACAAAGAACAACTTGAGAAATTAGACAAATCCTTTCTGGGACAACCGAAAGGACTAGCAACACTGTTCTTCACAGAAATGTGGGAACGTTTCAGTTACTACGGCATGCGTGCTATTCTAATGTATTACATTTACGATACCGTAGCCAATGGCGGTTTAGGTCTCCCCAAAGCAACTGCCTTAGCCATCATGTCCATTTATGGATCAATGGTTTTCATGTCCAGTATCATTGGCGGTTGGGTCTCTGACCGTGTCTTAGGTTCAAGGAAAACTGTTTTTATTGGTGGTTTGTTAATCATTGCTGGACATATTGTTCTCGCTACCCCATTTGGTGTCCCCGCCTTATTCGTTTCTATTATGTTAATTGTATTTGGGACTGGGATGTTAAAACCAAACGTTTCAGGGATGGTTGGCCATCTTTATTCAAAAACTGACTTACGTAGAGATGCAGGCTTCTCCATTTTTTACATGGGGATTAATATCGGAGCCTTAATCGCTCCCCTTGTTGTCGGAACTTTAGGACAAGAATATAATTATCATTTAGGCTTTTCCGTTGCTGCAGTAGGGATGTTCTTCGGGCTACTACAATATTATTTCCAAGGACGTAAATCTCTGGCTGGAATTGGTCAGGCCCCAACTAATCCAATGTCTAAAGAAGAGCAAAAGAAATTTGCTAAAGCATTTATGTTGGCAATTGTCGTTGCTTTACTTATTTTTGGTGGCGCCTATGTCACAGGACATTTAACAATTGATTTCTTTATTAATACCATCAGCGTGTTAGGAATCCTGTTACCTGTTTATTATTTCAGCAAAATGTTAACGTCTAAAGATGTCACTGCTGAAGAAAAACCAAAAGTTCTGGCTTACTTGCCATTATTCTTAGCAGCAATTGTTTTCTGGTCATTGGAAGAACAAGGTTCGTCTATTCTTGCTCTATTTGCAAATGAACGGACGCAAACGAGTTTGTTTGGCTTCCCGATTGCCGCTAGCTGGTTCCAATCATTAAATCCTGTATTCGTAGTTATTTTGACCCCTATTTTTGTTACATTATGGACAAAACTAGGTAAACGTCAACCATCAACAGTTGTGAAGTTTTCACTAGGGCTAGTCTTTGCTGGTCTTTCCTTCGTCCTATTAATGTTGCCAGGTATACTTTATGGTACCGAAGGACGGGTGAGTCCACTTTGGTTATTCTTTAGTTTCTTCATTATGATTGTCGGAGAAATGTGTTTATCTCCCGTTGGCTTATCGATTACTACAAAATTAGCACCGAAAGCTTTCGAAGCTCAAACCGTTGCTATTTGGTTATTAGCAGATGCCGCTTCACAAGCCATTAACGCTCAAATTGCTCGTTTCTATACACCTGGAACAGAGTCAGCATATTTTGGGATTGTCGGACTTGTAGCTGTCGTTGCTGGGATTCTCTTATTCATTGTGAAAAAACCAATCCAAAACTTAATGGGTGACGTCCGTTAAACCGTCAAAAAGTTGCCTTTCTCTTTTTTGAAAGGCAACTTTTTTATACAGCGTTTTGATAACGTTTTCATCAAGTGGTATACTAAATAGAAGGAGGACGAGGACATGCGTTACTTAATTGGCGGTATTTTTTTATTGATTAGTATCTGGCAATTCATTGTTACTGGACGGACATTTTCCTACTTAAAGAAAGAGAGCGGCAAAAGAACCTCACCATTTATTCTGTTAGGACTATGGAGTAGTTTAGTGTTTGCTATTATTTCATTTGCTGTGGCGATTGCTTCTTTCTTTTATGTGAGTTTTTAGTAGAAGGCTAGCCATAAGTAAAGGAGCGAGATTGCTAATCTCGCTCCTTTACTTATTTATTATGGTTGTTTTCCAATATAAGCTAAAATCCCACCATCAACATATAAGATATGTCCGTTAACAAAGTCAGAAGCGTTAGATGCTAAGAAAACTGCTGGGCCAGCTAAGTCTGCTGGTGTGCCCCAACGATTAGCAGGTGTTCGTCCCAAGATGAATTCGTTAAATGGATGCCCTGGTTCTCTTAATGGCGCCGTCTGTGGCGTTTCAATGTAGCCAGGTCCAATCCCATTACATTGAATATTATATTGTCCATATTCAGAAGCAATATTTTTCGTTAACATTTTTAGTCCGCCTTTTGCTGCCGCGTACGCACTAACTGTTTCACGACCTAGTTCACTCATCATTGAACAGATATTGATAATTTTGCCATGACCCTTTTCAATCATATCTGGAATAACCGCTTTTGCCATAATAAATGGCGCATTCAAGTCAACATCAATCACTTGACGGAACTCTTCTGCTGACATCTCCACCATTGGAATTCGTTTAATAATTCCCGCATTATTGACTAAAATATCAATAGAGCCGACTTCTTCTTTAATCTGAGCAACCATCGCTTGAACTTGCTCTTCATCAGTGACATCACACACATAACCACGTGCTTCAATCCCTGCAGCCCGATAATTTTCCAAGCCTTGTTCAACTGATTCAGGAGATAAGTTATTAAAAACAATTGTTGCTCCTGCTTCAGCTAGGGATTTCGCAATCTCAAAGCCAATCCCATAAACAGCACCTGTAATTAACGCTACTTTTCCATCTAATTGAAAATCATTCATTTTAAATTCCATGTTTTCTCCTCTTTCTTTAGTTTATTTTAATTGATCCATTGCAACCATATCCATGTCTGTGTACGTAATATTTTCTCCGCACATGGCCCAAATAAAGGAATAATTACTTGTACCAACCCCAGAATGAATTGACCAGCTTGGTGAAATAGCTGCTTGTTCATTACTCATTACTAAATGTTTCGTTTCGTCTGGTTTACCCATCATGTGGAAAATCCGCGTATCTTCTTCCATATCAAAATAAACATACGCTTCCATACGACGTTCATGTGTATGACAAGGCATTGTATTCCAAGCGCTACCTGGTTCTAAAATGGTGTAGCCCATTTGTAACTGGCAACTTTCACAAACGTTCGGATGAATGTATTGGTAAATTTTACGTTGGTTCAATGTTAATGGATCACCCGTTTCCATTGGGGTAATTTCATCAATACTAATTTTTACGTTGGGATATTTATGATGTGCTGGAACACAACTAATGTAAAATTTCGCTGGATTATCAGGGTTTTCTGAAGAAAAACGAACATGTTTTGTTTCTTTCCCAATATAATAGCCATCTTGTTTTTTCATTGTTTCTTTGGCGCCATCAATTTCAATAAAGCCTGGTCCCCCAATATTAATAACCCCTAGTTCACGGCGTTCTAAGAAATAGTCAACCCCTAATTCTTTGTCCAAAATAATTTCTAATTCTTCTGTGGTCGGTGTCACACCACCAAAAATCATCCGATCATTATGTGTGTAGGTTAAGCTGATTGCACCTGGAATAAAAACTTTCTCTACTAAAAATTCATCTCTCAATTGTTCTGTTGAATAGTGACGGATATCCGCCGGACTATGTGTATAACGTGTTTCCATATTTTGCATAACTAAAATCTCCTATCTATTTATTTTTCCTGAGCCCGTTGCCAAAAAAGCAAGGACTTCTTTTTGACTAAATTGATTACAATCACCATGGACAGTATGTTTTAACGCACTAGCCGCTGTCGCAAAATCAATGCAGGTTTGTGGATCATAGGCAGCTAATAAACCATGTAAAACCCCACCAGCAAACGCATCACCGGCACCGACACGGTCAACAATCGGTTGTAATCGATGACATTTGGACGTATAATACGCACCTTTGTACCATAGCGTTCCGATTAATTCATTATCTGTCGCTGAGTGTACTTGACGTTTGGTTGAATAAAATACTTGAATGTTGGGATAACGTTCTTGCATTTTTCGGTAGTACCACGTTAATGCGTCTTCAAGTTCTTCCTCTGGTTCTGGAATCTCCAGTAAATAACGAGCATCTAATACCCCAGCTGAACAAATATCAACAAATGGAAGAATGGCCTTCAATGCCACGCTCGCTTCTTTCTGGGACCAAAGTTTCCCTCGATAATTAATGTCAAAACTTACTTGGCACCCTGCTTGCTTCGCTGCTTTAACTAGCGCAACCGTCATACTTTGCCACGTTTTTGATAACGCCGCTGTAATTCCTGAAATATGAAAGATCTCTACTCCTGAAAACAGCTCATGTAAGTCCCATTCCATTTCTTCGATTTGAGCAAAGCTTGAACAGGCGCGATCATAGACAACACTGGCTGCTCGTTCTCCTGTACCAGTTTCCAAGTAATATGTTCCTAGGCGTGTTCCGCCAGTTCGTACAAATTCCGTTGAAACCCCATAACGACTTAAATGCTTTTTGGCGGCTTCTCCTAATGAATTATCGGGTACTTTACTAGCAAAAGTCACTTGGTGGCCATAGTTCGCTAACGAAATCGCTACATTCGCTTCACCACCGCCGTAATGTACAGCGAAATTTTCTGTTTGTGCTACGCGTATTCCGACAGGCGTGGACAAACGCAACATGATTTCTCCCAATGTTACGACTTTCCCCATGTGCCTACACCCCTTTGATTGCTTGGAATTTTTCCATATAGGCTTGGGCAACCTCACGAACTTTTTCAAAATCCCCAGTTGCTGCTGGCGCTAACAGATTGCCACCAACACCGACGGCCGTCACACCTGCAGCAAACCACTCGGCCATATTTTCCAAACTGACACCACCCGTTGGCATAATATTTAACTGAGGCAATGGCGCTTTAAATGCCGAAATAACTCTCGGTCCATAAACACTTCCCGGAAATAGTTTAATAATATCTGCTCCGCTTTTCAGTGCTTCTTTCATTTCTGTGATGGTCATACAGCCTGGCAAGTAGGGAACTTGATATAAATTGCAAATTTTAGCGGTTTCTTCATCGAAGCTTGGACTCACAATATATTCAGCCCCTGCTACAATAGCTAAACGAGCAGTCGTAGCATCCAAAACTGTCCCCGCACCAATGACTACGTCAGGATTTTCTTTGTATAACGCAACTAATTCCTGAATCACTTCTGTTGCTTGAGGAACAGTAAAGGTTAACTCAATCCCCCGCATACCGCCTGCTACAATAGCTTGACTAGCTTTTAGCGCTTCCTCTTTTGTCTTTCCGCGAACCACAGCAATCACGCCAGCATTTTCTAATTTTTGTAAAATTGATACTCGCTTCAACAGACTCCCTCATTTCTTATTTAGAAATATATATTTATTATAAAGAAATTCACAACTTCATTATACAGATAAAAAAAGAAAATGCAAACGTTTTTATACTATAATTTCGCTTCAATCGCTGCTTTTGTCGCTAAAAGGGCTTGATTAATCGTCGTTTTATTTTCCTCTGTCAAACGATATTTCGGCATGCTTACACTAAAAGCACCCGCAATTTCGCCATCTTTCATTAAAGATACTCCGCTACAGAAAATATCTTGTTCAATTTCTTCATCATCGTAAGCAACCCCCGTTTGTTGCACTTGTTTTAATTCTTTTTTCAAACGCAAGGGATTGGTAATCGTATTTTCGGTATAGGGAATTAATGTCTGCGTATCTAAATATTGTTGCACTTGTTCTTCCGAAAATTCTGCTAAAACGGCTTTACCCATGGCCGAATTATACAAAGGTCGAGTAATTCCCACTTTCGAAGACATGCGAATCGTTTGATTTTTCGGTTCTAATTTATTGATATACAGAATTTCATTATTATTTAAAATCCCTAAATGAATGGTTTCATCGACCGTATTTTGAAGGTTTTCTAAATAAGGTACCGCAATTTCAGCTAAATCGATTTGCTCCACACTTTGATTCGCATAGCGAATCAATTTTGTTCCTAAGCGGTACGTCTTGTTCGTGTCTTTTTGAACATAGCCAATTAATGTTAAGGTTTCTAAAATTTTGATTGCCGTTGATGCCGTCATTTCGGTATTCTTTGCAATTTCCTGTAAGGTTTGATCGGGTTGTAAACTTAGACAGTCCATGATTTTAGCCGCTTTTAACAAGACTGTTCCGTAAGGTTTTGTTTCTTTCATCGAAACCCTCCTTTTCCATATAAGAAATTATATAGAAAAATAAAGAAATTGCAAGAAAAAAAGAACTCGAAGATTCATTCAGTAACGTTTTACTTTCACTTCAGGTCTTTCTCCCAGTCCTATTTCATTCTTATTTTCTTTTCTTTAACTCATCAGAAACATCTGCATCCTTAGGAATTAAAAGATACTCACTGACTTCTGTGGTTTCATTAAATACGACATATAATTTTTGTTCTTCATCGAAATCGCCCAAATCAATCGCTACGTAATTGGGACAAACTTCTGAGATACCATGAAACATTTGACTAAAGATTTTTTTCGTCATCCCCACATTACGATGCTGCTCTTCTGCTTTTTCCACCGCACTTTGTAACGTATATCCTTCATCTAAAAAACGCTTGATCCAATGCACTTTGACGACTGTATGTAACCGATATTTCCGTGGACCGTTTGCGTCTTTCGCAATAGAAGAAATATACCCTTTTTCTTCCCAATAACGAAGTTGACGTGGTGAAACTTCAGCAATTTCACTTAGTTCACTAATTCCTATCAACAAATTTTCTTCATTTAATAAACGCTGAATCATTTTTGACCACATTAGTTTAACTTCCTTTCCCTTATCCTTTCCTTAATTGTAGTTTTTTTTACACCTTTGTCAAGTAAGTTGACAAAGATTCTAATTAGTTGTAAAGTAGTTAATACAATTTAATTTGAAACTTACAGAAAAAGGAGCGATATATGTGACTTCACAACAACCTGTGGATATTCACGGAAAACCTTATAACCGGTCGTTACTAGTCGGTGTTTTACTAATCGGAACATTTTGTACGATTTTAAACCAAACACTTTTAACGACGGCCTTACCTACATTAATGAAAGAATTTGATATCTCAGCTTCAAGTGTACAGTGGCTAACCACTGGATTCCTACTTGTGAACGGCATTATGATTCCCATCAGTGCTTGGTTGATTAACAAATTTAGTTCAAAAAAATTATACATAACAGCGATGTCAACGTTCTTAATCGGAACCATCATCTGTTTTGTAGCGCAAGACTTCGGCATGTTATTGACTGGACGTCTTGTTCAAGCCGCAGGGGTCGGCGTATCTATGCCTCTTTTACAAACAATTATGCTTTCAATTTTCCCGCCTGAAAAACGTGGCGCTGCCATGGGCACAACGGGAATTGTTATCGGATTAGCACCCGCTTTAGGTCCAACATTATCTGGTTGGATTATTGATTCTTATACATGGCGTGACCTTTTTGGGATGGTCATTCCAATTGTCGTTTTAGTCCTAATTTTGGCTTCATTCTTAATGAAAAATGTCATCCAATTATCTAATCCAAGTATCGATGTCTTATCGGTCATTCTTTCTACTCTCGGCTTTGGTAGCTTACTTTACGGCTTCTCAAGCGTTGGTGATAAAGGTTGGGGTAGCCCGCAAGTCTATGGATTCTTAATTGTTGGTGCGATTGTTTTATGTCTTTTTACATATCGACAATTGCATTTAGAACAACCTTTCTTAGAACTACGCGTTTTTAAATCAAAAGTCTTTACTGTTGCGGCCATTTTATCTGGCGTAACCAACATGGCAATGATTGGTGCCGAAATGGTTTTACCTTTGTATATCCAAAATATTCGTGGCGAATCTGCCTTCCATTCAGGGTTAATGCTTTTACCAGGAGCGTTAGTCATGGGACTTATGATGCCAGTAACTGGTCGCATTTTTGATAAAATTGGTGCCCGTCGTCTTGCGATTACCGGGATGTTTATTTTAACAGCTGCAACGTTACCGTTTGCTTTCTTAACAAAAGCAACACCTATTATTTATATCATTGTCCTATATGCGATTCGGATGTTTGGTATTTCGATGGTCATGATGCCTGTGACAACTTCTGGCATGAATGCTTTACCAATGAATTTATTAAGTCACGGAACTGCTGTAAACAACACCTTCCGACAAGTAGCCAGCTCAATTGGAACAGCTGTTTTGATTAGTGTTTTAACAAATGTTACCAAAGGCGGCTTACCTGCATCAGACTTATTAAAAACAGCCCCACTCGCTTATCGCGATCAAGCAACAAACGCAACATTAAACGGCTATCACGCAGCCTTCTTCGTGGCAACAATCTTTGGCGTTCTCGGCTTGGCGATTACTTTCTTCTTAAATAAAAAAGAAGCGATGCCGGTTAAGGAAGTAGGTGCAATGAAATAATGATTATTTTTCTTTTAATCCTTTGCGTGTTAGGCTTTGCCTACACAAATGTATTTGGCCGAAAAGTCTGGCATAAATTCTGTATGGTTATTTTTGGTTTAGGCTTCTTAGCTTCGTTAAGTCTTATCGTTTTAAACGATAAAGATCATTTTGGTATGACCGAAGTTACTCAGGACAAAACGTTTGAACTAAAAAGCAGTAGCGCAAGCAAAGATGGCCCCAACATGTTATTGTACCAGCCGTTGGGCGATGGTTCCGAAAAAGTTTATTTATATAACACACCAGATAAAAAGAAACTACAAAAAACAGGAACGGAAAACGTCACAAACACAGTTCAAAAAGATGCTCAAAAAGCCACATTAGTCCAAAAAACGACGAAATGGTCCTATCAAGAGTCTTGGGGCAAAACACTATTTGGCCTTGCTGACAACGATAACCAATTTGCAAAACAAGAAAACACCTTCAACGTTGCTAGTGACTGGCTAGTTTTAAGTGCTGATCAAGCCAAAAAATTAGGCGAATATATGGAACAACATGCCGCTGATATCAAAAAAGAAGGGACTGAAACAGTTGGCAAAAAAATGATGGCCGCTATGATGGCGAATCCATCAATGTCCCAAGAAGAACAAGCGAAACTCACCGAACAATATACCAAAGAGTTTCAACAAGAATTGATTCAGAAAATTCTTAGTGATATGAAATAAAAAAGCGAGCTTGATAGGATCATCAAACAAGATGCGACTACCAAGCTCTTCTTTTTAATTATAAATCGCTTTAATCGGATCCATCCTCGAGGCACCAATTGCTGGAATAATCCCGAAAAAGATACCTGTGAAGACCGAAACCAATGTTGAAATGGCAAAGATGGACGGCGTAATAATTGGCGTAATCGAAATATACCCACCGACCACAGTTGCCAATAAGTAGCCGCAGCCGACACCGATCAAACCACCAATCAATGTGATAAACGCTGCTTCCATTAAAAATTGGAATAAAATGACTCGTGGTTTAGCACCAATGGCCCGACGAATCCCGATTTCTCGTTTCCGTTCCGTGACAGACACATACATGATGTTCATGACGCCAATTCCCCCGACTAATAGGGAGATTGCAGTAATTGCCATCAGAAACATTGTCATACCCGTGACCATTTCTTCCATTTGTTGTTGGAGTTGTTGGTCTTGGTCGTTTTCTTTAAACGTTCCTTTCACTTCAGGATGATTTTCACTTAAAATGGTGATTGCCTGTCCTAAAATTGCTTCACGGTCCGCTCCCTCACGAACTTTAATATTGATGCCACTAATTGCTTTTGTTTTCGCTAATTTATTGTATGATTCTCGAGAAACAAAACTGCTCATAGCAGTTGCCCAATCATCGTTCATACCCAAACTATCTAAATCTTTTGGTGCTAAAATACCAATCACCTTGTACATATAACCACCAATTGAAACAGCTTTTCCAATGAGTTGGCTAGGATCATCAAGCCGAATTTGCGTTTCAAAGATATCATGATTTAAGACAATCGCATCTGTATTTGCATCGCTCGGTTGAAAATCACGACCATATAAAATATCATTCTGCCCTTTAGTCGACGTAATGGATAAATTCGCCTGCGCCCCAAAATAATCCATTGGTACAAACAAATTGTCTCCGCCCCCCATCATTGATTCACCATATTGAGGATAAATACTTTCAATTCCTTGAATGTCTTGTAATTTTTTCAAGTCCACACGGCTAAACGTATAATCTGGCTCTTCATAGGACATAAAATTGTCACTGCTACCATCCGACATTGTATAATGAATCTTCAAAACATCCGCGTTCACTGCACTGGATGCCTTCACAACTTGACGCTTCATCCCTTCACCTAGCGCAGAAATCGTTACGACTGATGTAATCCCAATAATAATCCCGACCATCGTTAAAAATACCCGCAACTTATGCGCCTTTAAGCTTAAAAAAGTACTAACAAATAAATTAGCAATCATCTAATCACCTCTTCTTCCAAAAAGCGACCATCTTTCATATGAATCACTCGTGAGGCATATTTTTTCATATCTTCATCATGTGTCACCATGACAATTGTTTTGCCCTGTTCATTCAATTCTTTCAATAATTCCATAATTTCTGTACCCGTTTCACTATCCAATGCCCCAGTCGGTTCATCAGCCATAATCAATAATGGATCATTCACCAAGGAACGAGCAATGGCTACTCTTTGTTGCTGTCCTCCAGAAAGTTCAGTAACTTTTGATTTGGCTTTTGTTTCCAAACCGACAATTTTTAGGTATTTTTCAGCAATCGCTTTTTTCTCAGCGCGGCTTTTTTTCCCTTCATAAACACAGGGCAATTGAACATTTTGACTAACATTTAAAGAATTAATCAAGAAAAATTGTTGAAAAATAAATCCTAGATATTCATTGCGAAAGGCTGATTTTTTATTTTCAGACAATTTTGAAACATCTGTTCCTGAGAAATGATAACTTCCGTCTGTTAAGCGATCCAAGAAACCAATAATGTTCATCAGCGTTGTCTTACCGCTACCGGACTTCCCCATGATTAAAATGAACTCTCCTTGATGGATGGTCAAGTTCAATTCTTTTAAAACATGTAGTTTTTCCTTACCTACTGGATAGAACTTGTTAATGTCCCGCAATTCAATGAGGGGTTGATTTGTATTGTTTGCTTCCACCATCAAGCCCTCCTATTTCGACGCATCTGTCATTGATTCGTTGGTTGCTGATTCATCAGAAGCAATCGCTGCATCTGATTCCACAATATCACCGACTTTTACTGGTTTTTTTGAAGAAATAACCACTCGGTCGGCTGATTCTAAGCCAGATTCAATCGCCATTTTGTCGCCATTTTCTTGCCCAACTTGGACATCACGACGAATGATGGTTCCAAAATCATTCACTAAAACGTAGGCCTGTTCACCCTCTTTTTGAATTGCTTTTTTCGGTAACTCAATCGCCCCTAAATCGCCTAAATCAATGGTTGCTTGCATATGATAGCCATTTTTGACTTTGTCTAAATTGGCCAACGCAATTTTGACGCTATAACTAGACATCGTTGTGCCGCCCTCTGGATTGCCACTCGCGGCATCGCTGTTGCCTTCAGGAGGATTATCATCGATGTAAGAAATTGAGCCATCCACAACCACATTATTGGAAACAGAAGTTAGTTTAGCTTTTTGCCCAACACTAATTTTAGTCAAGTCCTTTTCATTCACTTTCCCAGCTAAATAAAGATCTTCTGAAGTTAACCGTAAAATCGGTGAGTTGGCATCTTTTACTTCTGGAATTGATACGCGACCTTTGAAATTAGCCTTTGTGGAAATATATTGCTTCGCTCCTAAATCCGCTAAGGTTTCATTGGTGAAGGTAATCTCTTCATCTACTGCATCAACTTCTGTTTGATATTGTTCATTTAAATCATCCCCAGACATCGTGCGGTCTTCTTCTTTAGTTTTATTAAATTTATCAATGGCCCGATTCCACTTATTATAGATATTCGCCCGCTTCGTTTCTAATTTGGCTAAGCTATTTTGTTGTGCCTCAATTTCTTTTGTGACCGACTCATCTTCATAAGTAAATAATTCTGTGCCTGCATCTACGACATCGCCGTTTTTCACCTTAATCTCTGGATCCTTTGTTATTTTTTGATCGCGCGCAAAGGCTTCCATTTGTTCCGGTTGGATGACACCATTAATATAAATTTGCTGCAAGTCAGGAACGTCAAAATAGTCAATTCCCCAGTCATCTTTAGGCGCTTGCTTGACAGCTACTTGTTGTGCATTTTTATTTAACGCATTCACAGTTACGATGCCCCCAACCGCAATTACCGCAACTGCCCCCAATATAATTATCGTTTTCTTCTTCATTTTCTTCGTTTCATCTCCTCATTCTGTCTATTTTCCCCAACAAACTAAATTGCTCGGTCGTTCACTTATACCTATTTAACCATGCTTGAATTCAAGAAACAAGGGCCTTTCTCTAGGCCTTTAGTCTGATTTATTTCATTTTTGTTCATTTTTTTATTTATTTCACGACAATAAACAACCATTGTTGGGTCTTTGTGTTTCAACAATCAAAAAAGGTTATTTTTATGTTATTTATAACTAAACTATGCGCAATCGAGATTTTTTGCTTCTTTTTTTATTTAAGGTACACTAGAAGAAACAATTGAAAGTGAGGGCTTGCCATGAAAGTCATTATTTTTGGCGGTAGCGGTTTTTTAGGTCAACAAATCGCGAAAATTTTAGTTCAACGCCAACATCAAGTCATCAGTGTTTCACGTCATGGAAAGCCTACCACGCTCTCCGCATCTTGGAGCCACCAAGTGCAGTGGGTATGCTCCGATGTTACTCGTGACACGAATTGGCAAGAACAAGTCCAGCGTGCTGACTGGGTCATTGATACAGTAGGTATTTTATTTGAAAATCCACGAAAAAAGAAAACCTATCAACGGCTAATTCTGACGCCCGTGAAAAAAATCAGCTCTTTTTTAGCACAACAAAAAAAGCCAGCTAAGTTTTTATTTATTTCAGCCAATACTGTTCCTTTCCCTTTGAGAAAATATATGGATGCCAAATTGGCAGCGGAGGAACTAATCCACCAAGAAGTCGCCGAAGCGGTGATTTTTTATCCTAGTTTACTTGTAGGTCAAGAACGTACCGGCACCATACTTTTTAGTAAATGTATTTATTTTTTTAAGAAAATCCCCTTTTTAAAGAACTTATTTATTGGCTATGATCCCGTGCCTGTGGCAGAAATGGCACAAGAAATTGTTCACGTTTTAGAAGGCGGCAATTCTATTTATACACACAGAAGGACCCGCTAACAATTTATCTCTCAATCGTCTCTGTCTAGAGGCGGTTTTTTTGTGTTACAATACAACTGTTCGAAGGAGAGAAGAAGCATGAAAAAAATTGCCATTATTGGCGGCGGCATTATCGGAATGACGTTAGCTAATTATTTAGATCCACAAAAATTTGACATTACCGTTTATGATGAAGGGCTCGGCCAAGCGACTAAAGCGAGCGCCGGGATTATTTCCCCTTGGCTATCCAAACGTCGGAATAAGAAATGGTACCAATTAGCGCGAGAGGGCGCTGCCCTATTTCCAAAGCTAGTCAAAGATTTTCAGCTGACGGAGGATATTTATCGTCAATCAGGGACTGTCATTTTGCGCCCGGCAGCCGCTTTGGCAGACTTAGCCCATTTGGCAGAGGAGCGTAAGCAAACTGCACCTGAAATTGGAGAAATCACGATGTTGTCAGCAGTTCAAACAGCGAAGTTCTTACCGCTACTTAAGGAAACTCCCTCACTTTTTATTTCTGGCGGCGGTCGCCTAGATGGACCAGCTTATCTAAACCATCTTCAGAAACGCGCCGAAGCCAACGGGGTCACTTTTTGCTCACAACGGGCGCACTTTCGACAACTGAATCAAGGGTGGGAAATTGTCACAAATTCAGAAAAAAAGAGCGTTGATTTTCTCGCTTTAACACCTGGTCCTCATTTAAAGGAATTACTCGCTACTTTAAATTTATCTGTGGACATTCGTCCCCAAAAAGGACAATTATTAGTTTTCGAGACCCCTTTTACAAACAGTCAGCAATGGCCTGTTGCTATGTTAGATGGCGAAGCCGATTTAATTCCTTTTAATCAAGGAAAAATTTTATTAGGTGCCACCCACGAAAATGATCAAGCCTGGGATTTAGAAGAGACTGTTAGCGCTTTTCAACAACTAACTTCTGGGACTGCGCCATTTCTAAAAGAAGCAGAGCAGCTTTTTAAGCAACCCATGCATTACCGCGTCGGTACACGTGCTTATACATCCGATTTCGCTCCGTTTTTTGGCCCTTTGCCAGAAATGCCCCACCTTGTGGTTGCTAGCGGACTTGGTTCATCAGGACTCACTACTGGCCCATTCATTGGTTACCAATTAGCTGAATACTTCAATACAGGTGCCTTCAAAGGAGAGCTTTATCAAAAACCACTTAGTCAATATGTAAAAAACAACCCCTCACTTTAATCAGTGAGCGGTTGTTTTTTTCCCTTTAATTAAGAAATGTGAAGTATCTTGGTAGAAGGATTTTGTTATTATGCTACTTGTGGTCGCGCATAGCGTTCTACGTTTTGTTTAATATTTTTAACCGTTTCTGGATCTTCAATGCCCGTTACTTCAGCGATCACTGTATCAACACTTTCTTGGTCAAGCATTTCCTGTAATTGACGGCTTTGTTCATCTTCTGGATCATGATAATTAAAGACAATACCAATCATTGCTAATAAATGCGGCGACACTAGATTGCGTTCCTGTAATTCACGGATTGGTCGAATAAACCGTTCTTGCGCACCTAATTTTCTGATTGGTGTCCGTGCTACACGTGTAATAGCATCTGAAATATATTTATTTTGGAAACGTTGAATAATTTTTTCAATATAGGCTGCATGTTCTTGTTCATCAAAATTCCATTTGGCCACTAAAAGTTTACCGGTTTCCTGCAAAACTGATTTGAGTTGTGCTACCACTAAGGCATCCTGCATCGCTTCGTCAATGGTTTGATAGCCTAACAACGCCCCTGTATAGGCAACTGTAGCATGGCCAGTGTTTACACTAAATAATTTTCGTTCAATATACGGCTCTAAATCAGCAACGTAATGAACGCCTTCTAAATGAATCTCTTTGGCTTTTCGGTTGGTATCATCAATGACCCATTCACAAAAAGGCTCAACTTGAACAAAAAGTGGGTCTTCATGTTTTTGTAATGGAACAATCCGATCAACCGCCGCATCAGGAAAACCAATCCATTGTTCAGCATAAGCTGGATTTTTCAAATATTTGGCCACTTCTTCTGCTAAAAAGGTTGAACCACCAATCATATTTTCACAAGCGATAATATCCAGCGGCTTTTGGCAATTTGCTTCGGCACGTGCATCAATTCCTTGGGCAATTAATTCAGCAATTCTTGGTAAAATATTAGGACCAATCGCCGTCGTGACTAAATCGGCTTCCGCAATTGCTTCTACTACTTTTTCTGGTTCTGTCATGTTATTTAACCCAGTCACATTTTCAACGTTAATTTGTTGATGTGAGGCATCAGCCAATTCAATTGTATAACTTTTACGTTCTTTTAACGCTTGAATGATGGTTTCATTAACATCCACAAACGTAATATGAAACCCGTTTTTAGCTAAAATTTCGCCGATAAAGCCGCGTCCAATATTTCCTGCTCCAAAATGTACTGCGTTCATTCTTATTCTCTCCTTTAAGCAATGGCTAAATTTTCTGTTATTTCTTCTTTACTTAATGCGTCGGCAAGTTGCACCACGTTATCCATATCACTACAATAAAGTGCAATTTGTTGGACTAATTGCAAATGTTCTTCACCGACTCCGGCAATCCCAAATAATACGGTAGCTATTTTTTCATCTTCTTCGGTGCCAAAATTAACGCCCTCTGGGACTTGCACTACACAGATTCCTGATTTTTTCACTAATTTTTTGGCTTCTTCTGTTCCATGAGGAATGGCAATAAAATTCCCCATATAAACAGATAGCAATTGGTCTCTTTCAATCATTGCTTCGATATAAGCGGGCTCAACACAGCCTGCCTCGACTAGTTTTTCGCCGCAAAAGCGAATAGCTTCTTCTTTTGTATTAAACTGTTGATTTAATTCAATTGAAATATTCGTAAGATTTTCCATTGTTTTCTTCCTCTCTAGGCACTTTCTTTTAAAAGCGAAACCACTGTTTCATATTTTTGGGGATTAACCATACTTTTTACTGATAAGTGTGTCGCTTTCGGTGCTTTTTTACGGGCTTGTTCCGTTAGTTCAGCTTTTGTGACAATTAAAGCCTGTGTTTGTTGAGTTAATTCATTAATATTAATTTTTCGAATCGGCATTGAAATTTTCTCTTTATCTAAAATTTCTTCTAAGACTTTCATTCCCATCGTTGCTGACCCGACACGGTCATCGTGAACCAAAAGAATCTCATTGACATTTGCTAAATCTCCCTCAATTTCAGAAGCAGGTGTTGCTTTGGAGGCTGTTGGTTGTGCGTCGTTTTTTTCTTTGGTACCTGATAGTTCAGCCACAATTTCATCATAACGTGGTGAGTTCAAGAAATTTTCAACTGCTACAAAGGTTGCATTAGGTGCTTTCTGTTTAGCCCGTTCTTGCAATTCCGCTTGTGTGACAATCAATGTATTTCCCTCATCGGTCAAATTATTAATGGCCCGATTCGTCACAGTTTGTACTAAACCAGCCTCTTGGACCTTTTTCCGTAAGATAGACGCCCCCATTGCACTAGAGCCCATCCCAGCATCACAAGCAAAAATAATTTGTTGAATTCCTGACAATGAAGCACTACCATTTGCGACAGTTAATCCTTTTGATGCTGCTTTAGCCGCTTGGGTTTCTTTCACTTTTTGGGCAAATTCATCACTTTCTTCTTTCGCATCTGCTTTTAAAATGACTGCGGATACTGCAAAGGAAACAGCAGTTGCTGCCAAAACACCTAAAATAACTGGTAAGTAAGAACCCATTGGTGTCATCGCTAAAATAGCTATAATGGAGCCTGGTGAAGCGGGCGCACGTAAACCAGCATCTAACGTTTGGAAAACCAAACTACCTGTCGCACCACCTGCAATAACCGATAAGAATAATAACGGTTTCATCATTACATATGGGAAGTAAATTTCGTGGATACCACCAAGGAAATGAATAATTATTGCTCCCGGCGCAGAAGATTTTGCCGCACCTTTTCCAAAAAACATAAATGCTAATAAGACACCTAACCCAGGACCAGGGTTTGCTTCTAATAGGAAAAGAATTGATTTACCAGCCGATAAGACTTGTTCTGTCCCTAAGGGTGTTAAAATGCCATGATTAATCGCATTGTTTAAAAAGAGCACTTTTGCCGGTTCAATAAAAATACTCGTTAATGGAATCAAATGAGCATTTAAAATGATTTCCACACCACGTGCCATTGCAGCAGTCAGCGCATCGACAATTGGGCCAATCGCTGAAAAACCAAGTAAAGCTAACGCAAAACCAATTAATCCAGCTGAAAAATTGTTTACTAACATTTCAAAACCAGCTTTAATCCGATGTTGGAAATACTGATCAAATTTCTTAATTGTAAAGCCACCAAGTGGACCCATAATCATGGCACCTAGCATCATCGGAATATCGGTTCCCACAATCACGCCCATTGTCGCAATTGCGCCAACTACGGCACCGCGATCACCTGCAATTACTTTCCCACCAGTGTAGCCAATTAATAATGGAATTAAATAGGTCAACATTGGGCCAACCATCGTGGCAAAGGCTTTATTTGGCAGATATCCATCTGGGATAAATAGCGCTGTCAAAACGCCCCACGCAATCAACGCCCCGATATTGGGCATCACCATGCTAGATAAGGTACTGCCAAGTCTTTGGACTTTTGCTTTAATTGATACTTTATTTTTTTCTGGTACTTGTTCCATTTTTATTCCCCTTCTCTCAAGTAACTTTTCTTGTTGACTAAATTGTATCCGCTTTCCAAATCTGGAAAAAGTCGTACTTTGGCACAAACCATTGTGCCAAAAGTTGAAAGAAAAAAGCACGTGTTCTCTAGTTACGAAAACCAGAAAACACGTGCTTATTCCATTTCTAATAATTTCAATAATAAATGAACAACTTTTTATGCTATACTCAAATTGGCGACTTGCCTCGAAAGGAGGTGCATCACATGTACGAGATTGTCACAAAAATTCTTGTGCCGATTTTTGTCGGGATTGTCCTGAAACTTGTAACCATTTGGTTGGAAAAACAGAACGAGGAATAAACAAGTTGCTTCCAACCGCTGCTGTCTAAACAGCAAAAAAAGACACCCTACCACAATAGGGTGTCTTTTTAGTGCATCCATGCACGACTTTGTCACAAGTTACTTTAAATTTATCATAGGGCCTATTTTTTGTCAAGGAATCTTCTTATCTTTTTTGTTTAATCTCTTAAATAAAAATATTTTAATTTTTATTATAAAATTATTTCAATAATTATTGAGCATTTCAGAATGAATTGATTTTTTACTACCAATTTTTTCCAGATGTAACTTTAGGCTTGAGCCAGAATTTTTTGCGCTTCATCGATTGTTTGACAATCACTGAGCCGCTGAATGTTTTCGAGATCTGAACAGAAAAAAGCTAATTCTTGAAGCATGCTTAGTTGCCGTTGACTTTTTAGAGCAACGACAAATAACAAAGTAGCTATTTTTCGATCTGCTTCCGTACCAAAGTTGACCCCATCAGGCACTTGAATAAAGCAAATCCCTTCTTTTAAAACTTGTTCATCTTGTCCTTCCGCATGAGGCAATGCCACGAAGTTACCGATATACACGCTGACTTTTTGTTGGCGTTGATACATTGCTTTGACATAGTCAGGCGTGACCAACTGATTTTTTAGCAGTAATTCACCAGAAGCTGCAAGTGCTTCCTCCCAACTAGCATACGATTGATTCAACATTATTTGCTCCGCTGTAATTTCAAACATCTCTCAACACCTAGCCTTTCATTTCTTCAATTAATAATGACGAAAGCAACTGATAAACAATGGCTTCATTTCCTGAATGAAAAATTTCTGTATTTAAATCATTCATAATAATCGCACCACTGATTTTTCCTAAAATTTTCCCGATCGTTTCATCAATCGGCATCGGCGCTAGCATGAGTAACATACGTTGTAACTGCATCGGCTTTTTATCCATACCTTCAATCATAAGTGGCTGGGCCAGATTAAAAATACAAAAAACAGGCTGTGTCACTGCTGTACTTGAGGTATGGAATAAGGCCATTTCCGTCTGAGGAATCCCAATAGGCGCTTGCTCGTAACGTTTCATCAATTGCTGACAAACGATTGCACTATCGGTGATTAAATCTGCGGAAAGTTGCGCGAGGGCTTGTTGAACGGTTTCTGCCAAATCCGCTTGATTATTTAAATCTGCTATGAAAAATGTTTCTAATAGTTTACTAATTTCTTCCATGAAAGCGACCACTGTTTCGTAGCTTTCTTCGCCACCTGTTTTTTTCACAGGTGCTTTCCTAAGCGAGCGTTTTTCGTGACTAATCCGCTTAAACTCTTCTTTCAATTGGCGGATTTCATCGTCTAAAAGTAACGGTGAGATCAATTTATATTTGCCATTATATCCTGGTAATAACGAAGTGGAAATCACTAAGTCATAGTTTTCCTCAACATTCACCTTACCTAAATCCGCAATCCGAAAAAAATGAATCTGGTTGATAAAAGGAAAGTAGCGCCGTAATCGCATTTCCAACATACTTGTCGAAGCCAAACCGCTAGGAGAAAAACCAGCAATATCAACTTCCATAATTTTGGGACTCCGTTCTAAAGAATTAGCAAAATGAAGTACCATGTAGGCAATTTCCTCTTCCGATAGATTCTTTTGCGGAAAAATTTGCGGCAACGCTTGGCGTAAAGCCGCAGCTATTTCTTGATATTGATTCATGATCCGTTCTAAAATGGGATTCGTTAAATCTTCTTCTTGTAAAACCGCCCGAGAAAAAACACCTGATAAATGCGTCAACAACATTTTATACAAATTGGTATCTTCGAAAAAATTAACTTCCGTTTCTTGACTTACTGCTTCAATCAGTTGTTTCACTGCATAAGCCAGCTGAGTGTCAAAATGTTCATCAAAAAAATCTTCATCAAAAGAATTAGAAAAATCACTTAATAAGCTAGCAAAAAAAACAATCTCACTGACAGCGTATAGTTGTTTCGTTTCAGCAGCGACTTTTGAAAAAAGTCGTTTAGAACAATTTAGAAAAGCCTTATTCATCTGCCCAGTATAGGTCTCATCAGCTAAATAAAAACCTGCAGTGACTCGATCCATCGCAATTGTTAACATTAAAATCAAATGTTGTAATTTGCGATCACTTAATGCTGGAAATAAAGTTTCTACTTCTGGCTGAACAATTTTTTGTGCAAATGCTAAATGTTCTGCATGAATAAACTGAAAGAAAAAATGGTCGCTTGTTGTTAATTCGGTAAAATGAAAAAATTGGTACTCATTAATTTCCATACTTAGAATATTCGCCATTAGAAGACGGCGATATTTTTCAGAACCAGTCACTTCATAACCTTGATTCCGAGAAATCGTCAACGGAATCCGAGCAATCCGTGTTTCTAATTGTTTAATATCGGCATAAAAAGTCGTATTACTAATACAATACGTTTCCAGAAAATAATGCATAGAGACTGGCTCTTTTGTTTGAAGTAATGTCAATAAAATCGCATGTTGCCGCGCCAAAGTAGAAAGTTCCTGTGTCTCTTCTCCTAAAATAGCAGCCTGAATTTCCGTCATCGCTGCTTCATCTGCTTGAATCGAAAAGCGCCCACGAGCTACTTTTTCCAACGTCGCGCCCATCGATGCTAGCGAGGTTTCTAAATTTTCTAATTCACGATATACCGTCCGGCGGCTAACCTTTAACAAATTCATCATGCGGTTTACTGAAACGGGGGTAGGACTATTCACTAATTCCGTTAATAGAACAGTTTCTCTTGTCGTTAAAAACATCTATCAGTTCCTCCTTCCAGCCATTCTTGATACTCTTTCTTATTCAAAAAACTAGTAACTACGTATAAATTTTGTTGCGTTAGATCTAAATGATAGGCTTGCGCCAGTTCACGAGTCACTACGTAGGTTGTCTCCTTGGTAAAAAAGACTGTTTCCAGTGGCTCTTTAGATACTTCAATCGCGACTCCTTGTTTCGCCGCTTGTTGCCGCAATAATTCCATTCCCATTGTTTGCGATCCTCGAACATTCTCGGCATATAAAAAAACAAGCTTCTGTATTTGTTTTGTCGGGTTCGTTTCAGTAGACTCTGAACCAAGTGAAGATTGCTCTTGAGAAGAAGCAGTCAGTTTGGCTAAAACTTGCGGGTAATAGGATTTAATTTCTAAAAAATTTTGAACACTCACCATATCCTTTTCTGGGACGTACTTTTGTGCTAACTGTTTCAATTCTGCTTGAATGACCACTAATGTCTTAGGCTGCCACTTCATCTGATGAACGGACTGGTAAGTCACAGGCATCTCCAAGTTCACCGCTTTTAATTGTCGGCTTAGCAAACTAGCCCCCATGGCACTTGAGCCCATTCCTGCATCACAAACAAATAAAATTTGCTGATAGTTAGGTGTGACTGTTTCCACTTGGTCTTCCTCCTTCTCCTTCATCTTTATCATTGAAACTGGTTCAGTTCCTCGTTGACGTTTTAATAACAAGCTTGCTATTGCAAAAGAGCACAGAAAGCTAACAAAAATTCCACTAAAAACCGCCAGCCTTGCCTCAGTCGGGGCATTGGCTAAAATCGCAACCAATGAACCTGGCGAAGCAGGAGCGCTTAACCCCACATTAAATATTTGAAAAACAAGCGTACCACTCATTCCTCCAGCAATTACTGCTAAAAATAAGCGCGGATCCATCAAAACAAACGGAAAATAAATTTCATGAATACCCCCAATCAATTGAATCATGGTGGCGCCTCCTGCTGTTTTTCGTTGTCCTACAGGACCAAACAGCAGAAAAGCAACCAAAACGCCCACGCCTGGTCCAGGGTTTGTTTCCAATAAAAATAAAATGGACTGACCTGTTTGACTAGCACCTTCTAAACCTAGAGGCGTTAATAAGCCATGATTAATCGCATTATTAAAAAATAACACTTTTAAGGGTTCTAAGAAAACGTGAACCAATGGTAAAAGATTGGCTTCAATTAACCAAGAAGAAAATTGATACAGCCAAAAACTAGCGCTTTCAACAGTAGGAGCTACAACCAGAATACCAAAACAGCAAAGCAGTCCTCCCACAATTCCTGCTAAAAAGTTTTTAGTCAGCATCTCATAGCCTTCTTTAACTTTCGGTAAGAAAATTTGTTCAATTTTGGCGAAAGTATATCCTGCTAAAGGCCCAATAAACATAGCACCAAACAACTGTGGAACATCTGTGGAAACAATCACGCCCACTGTCGCAATAGCAGCAACAACGCCGCCACGTTGTTCCTCGAACATTTTTCCGCCTGTAAAACCAATTAAAATCGGTAAAACAACTCGAATCATTATCGTTTCGACTTCAGAAAGAGCTAGCCGTAGATTCCCAGTCGTATAGCCAGCCACCAAAGACAATAAGCTCCACGCAATAAAAATACTCAAATTTGGCATAATCATCCCACTCAAACGATGACCAAAACGACGTAAATAGGGAATTACTTTCACAAACTTATGTTTAAAAAAGAGCGAATGCATTTCTTTTTCCTTCATATTCCTTGTCCCTCGCTCTCTATGTAGATAATTAGAATACTTCTATTATATGAAATTTCACAAAAAAATAGTATAGATTTTTGTAAAATAATTCTTTTATACACCTCACAAGAGAATCCGTTTACATTAATAGAAAAAACTTTTATACTAAAAGAAAGAAACTCTTCGGATTGGAGGCCAATTATGGCAATCAAAGCAATTGTAATGGATATTGATGGTACCTTGTTAACTTCAGAAAAAAAGATTTCACCAAAAACGCGACAAGCACTAGTAGCTGCACAAAAGCAAGGCCTCTCACTGATTTTGGCTTCTGGCCGCCCGACTAACGGTATGCGACCCTTAGCAGATGAATTGGAGATGGCTCATTATAACGGACACCTACTTTCCTATAACGGCGCTTGTGTCACCCATCATGGCAGTCAGCAACAACTATTTAACCAGACAATTTCAAAATCATTGAGTCAACAAATTTTAGAGCATTTGAAACAATTTGACGTAATTCCAATGATTAATGATGAAACATTTATGTATGTCAATGATGTTTTTCATCACACCTTACATTTAGAGACTGGTGATTTTAATATTATTGAATATGAATCACGGGGCGGCAACTTTCAATTATGTGAGTGGCATGATTTAGCCGCCAGACTAAACTTTCCCTTGAACAAAATTTTAATTGCTGGTGAACCCGCCTATTTACAAAAATATCATGAGGCCATCTACGCGCCTTTCAAAGAAACCGTCACCGCTGCTTTTTCCGCTCCTTTCTATTTTGAATTTACCGCAAAAAATATTGATAAAGCGCGTTCTTTAGAAAAACTAACCCTACAGTTAGGTATAGCTGCTGAAGAAGTAATTGCTTTTGGTGATGGGCACAACGATTATACAATGTTGGAATGGGCCGGCACGGGGATTGCTATGGAAAACGCCGTTGAAGAGCTTAAAAGCATCGCAACGGAAGTCACTTTATCCAACGACAATGACGGCATCGCTGTTGCATTAGCCAACTTTCTTTAAGATCGTTGGTTGATACAAGCGTACGCCGTCATTTTTTATTGCCTATTCAAATGTCGTGATTTTTTCTGGTGCTAAACGAACAGATTCATAGCCAGTTTCCATGCCCTTACCCACAGATAAAATCATTACTGGGACATAGCGCTCTTGATCTAAACCAAATGTTTCGGCTAATTTTTCCGCTTCAAAACCACCGATTGGATTTGTTTCATATCCGTGAGCTCGTGCCACTAACATAAATTGCATAGCTGCTAAACTCGCATCAATTTTTACGATGTCATTCATTTGTTCTCTGCTTAAACTTTCATAATGGGGAATAATTGCTGCTAATTGTTGGTCCCGCACTTCCTTAGGCATTTTACCACTAGCATAAGCTTGATTGTAAATTTCCTCTCCTCGCTCATGGCAGTTTAGATCACCAAAAATTAAGAGCATTGCAGAAGATGTTTCATTTTGACGCGTATTAAAGCGAATTAAGGGTTTTAATTTTTCTTTGCCTGCTTCACTTTCCACTACGACAAAACGCCATGGCTGCATGTTAACAGAAGAAGGGGCGGTGGTCGCTTCTTGAATCATTGTTAACATTTCTTCATGAGAAATTTTATGGGTTTCATCGTACACCCGAACCGATTTGCGGCCAAAAACAATCTCTGAAAAATCATTCGTTGTATATGTTGTCATTCTATCATACCTCTTTCGTTGTAATGCTTTGATCTAGTTTTGTCAAAAGTTCTTTTAATTGGCGACAGTCGTCCTTTGTAAATGTACTGGGAATAATTTCTGTTACCGTTTGTTGCTTGGCTGTACATTGCTGCAGTTCTTGTTGTGCTTTTTCTGTTAAATGCACTAGCACTTCCCGATTATTTTCTGGATTTCGCTGTCGTGTCACATACTGTTTCTCTTCTAAAATTTTCAAATGGCGAGTGACCGCACCACTATCGATTTTTAAGTGTTCTTGAATCTCTGTTTGAAGACACGGCTGACGTTCTTTTAAAATCATCAGCAACTCATAACGAGTCAAACTCAAGCCAACTTGCTCTTCAAAAACTTTGGTAATTTTTTGATCTAATACCTTTAACTGACATAATAATTGGCTGACTTCCCGTAATGATAACGACATAGTTTCCTCCTTAAAAAGATGACTCGTCAACAATTGACTAGTCAACTATAACTGTTTCTTTCTAAAAATGCAACCTTTTTTACAAGAAAAATAGAACAATTGACAGAGAGAAACTACAGTATTCCCCATCAACTGTTCTATTTTAATCAATCTATTTTTCGGTAACAGGTTCTGCTGATAACCGCTTAATCCCTAAACCAGTAAATGCACTGACCATTGAGAAGACAGGCGATAATAAGCTAAAGAAAACAAATGGTAAGTAAGTCAACGTTGGTACGCCAAAGGTCCCCGCTACGAAGCTACCTGCAATCCCCCAAGGAATGAGGTAGTTAATAACCGTCCCACCATCCTCCAAGGTTCTGCCTAAAACAGTCGGATCCAAGCCTTCTTTTTTGTAAACTTCTTTAAAGGCATTCCCTGGTAAAATAACCGATAGGAATTGTTCACCAATAAAAATATTTACGCCAATTCCTGTTAATAACGTTGATAAAATCAATTTCGGTGTACTGCTCATTTTCTGCGAAACAACTTCCATGACCGCAGAAATCAATCCTAATTCCATTAATAAGCCACCTAGAGACAACGTTAGAATAATAAGTGCCACAGTCGGCATCATACTCATAATTCCGCCACGACTTAGTAATTGATCAATTTGTGCGTTCCCCGTTTGAGAAACAAACCCATTTTCCAACGTGTTTCCTAATGCCTGCAACGATACTTTCGGATTTTGAATAATAATCATAATTACTGCCACAATAATGTTTAACAAAATCGTGATAATCGCTGGAATTTTGCGCCAGGCACAGATTAACATTAAGGCTAATGGTAACAATGACCAAATGGAAATGGTAAAGTGGTCTTCCAATACTTGAATAACTTGAACTACTTCTGTCAGACTTGTATTCGCGTACGTTTGCCCTAAAATCATAAACAAGATTAAAGAGACGATAAATGCTGGTACAGTCGACCACATCAAGTTTTTTATATGTTTAAATAAATCCGCTTCAACAATCGCTGCGGCTAAGTTTGTTGATTCTGATAAAGGCGACATTTTATCACCAAAGACTGAGCCAGAAACAATCGCACCCACAACTAAAGCAGGGTTTAATCCTAAGGTACTGCCAATACCGAAAAAGGCAATTCCAATTGTTGACATCACTGTAAAAGCACTACCTACTGCACTGCCGACAATCGCACAGACAATAAAAACTGACGGCACAAACCATTTAACACTAATCATTTTAAAACCAAAAACCATAATCGTTGGAATAATTCCTGCTTGAATCCAAACGGCAATCAATGCACCCACTAAAATGAAAATAAAAATTGGAATAATCCCTGGCTTCAAGCCATCAACAATCCCTTTATGCATTTGATCAAATGGTACTTTACGAAACATTGCGTAGCCTAAAATCAATGCAATCACAAACAAAATAGTAATATTTGGCGATATCTTTAAGCCAATTACTCCTGTCGCAATAGCTGCCACAATAATTAATAACACGATACTTGCTTCTCGAACACTCACGGTCTTCTTTTTCTGTTTTTCTTTCATTTCGTTACTCTCCTCTAATCTTTTTTCTGAATACTCTGACATTAAAGGACCTTATGATAACGAATAACCCCTCCACAACTCATTGAAAACGCCTCCTAAAGCTACATAAAAAGAGAGATTCATCCTTAAAGAATAAGGACGAATCTCTCCGCGGTACCACCTTAATTAGAAGCTTACTTGCTTCTCGCTTATGTATTATGTAATTGTTACTACTTATTAGTGTAATTCACAAATAGACTTGATCGATTCGCAGCAACCATCGACTTTCTGAACAAAACATCTATTTCCTACTGGGCTAATAATTTATGAATCTCAATATACCAAGAAGAAACCGACTTGTCAACGAAAATAGTATAAAAAATTTTTTCACACGCCAACAAAAATTACTTTTTCTTTTTGTAAAAATAGAAAAGCGCCTCCGTTCTCACGAAAGCGCCTGTTAATTAGTGGGTTGTGCCACCTTGTAGTTGAATATCTTCTTGCGTTTTTACCGCTGCTTCAATCATATAGAACAAAGAATCTGTGATTGCTTCTAATGACATAGAAGCAAACGTTGGTTTATCAATTGTTTGTTCTGGTAGGAACGGAACATGAATAAATCCGCCACGAATAGTTGGATATTTAGTGTTAATTAAGTGTAGTAAGTGATACATAATATCATTACATACAAAGGTTCCTGCTGTATAAGAAATCGCTGCAGGTAATTGATGGTCATGACAATTTTTTACCATCGCTTTAATCGGTAAATTTGTAAAATAGGCTGTTGCTCCATCTTCAACCAACGGCACATCGCTTGGTTGTTGACCTGCATTATCCGGGATACGCGCTTCCGCTAAATTAATCGCTACTTTTTCAACAGTGACTGTTTGACGGCCGCCTGCTTGTCCAACACAAATCACCATATCTGGTTGATGGGTTTCAATTGCTTCAGCCACTTTTTCACCACTAGTGCCAAAAACAGTTGGCACCTCCACTTTAATAATTTCAGCTCCTGCAATTTCAGCAGGTAATTTTTTGACTGCTTCAAAGGCAGGATTGATTTCTTCTCCTCCAAATGGATCAAAGCCAGTAACGACAACTTTCATTTCGATCATCCTTTCTTATTTGAATAGAATCATATAAACAATTTGGAAAATTAACATGAAAAGTGCAATCGGCAATTGATTTTTAATGACGCCGTACTTATCTTTCATTTCCAACATGGCTACAGGTACGATATTAAAGTTCGCAGCCATCGGTGTTAACAGTGTACCACAAAAACCACATGTTAAGGCAACCATCCCAACTAATGCGGGATCTGCACCTAAAGAAAAGACAAACGGCACACCAATTCCGACTGTCATCACGGTTATTGCTGCAAAGGCATTGCCCATGATAGCCGTAAAAATAACCATTCCCACAGCATAAATAATAATCCCTACATTGACATTTCCTGCTGGTACTACGGCACTAACTCCTTTTGAAATAATCTCACCAACACCAGCGCTAGTAAAAACAGCACCTAAACAAGCTAATAGCATTGGCAACGTACTAAGCGGACCGACTGTCTCTAACATTTCCGCCGCATCATCAAAAAATACTTTCGGCGTATTATTTTTAGAAAAGAACATCATGATGAAAATCGCTACAAAGACACCAACACCGACACCGACTAAAGCCCCTAAAGTAGTCAATGTGGCAAAAAGAATTGCAAAAACCCCGATACTTAGTGCGGGAATAAAAATCTTCATTCCTAATTTTTGAGACATTTTTTCCATGTATTCTTTCGAAGGTAAGCGACTTTCTCCTTTTGTCACTTTTTGAAGAATTGCCGGAATTGTCATCACAAAAATAAGTACGCCACAGGCAACTGGTGGAATAAACCGACCAAAACCGATTAAGATCCCTAAAATCCCCCAGAATAAACTAGTCCCATACGCATGTTGATTGGTTTTATCACGAAAACTACGAAAACTTGTATATAACAAGATAATACCCATAAAAATATAAAGGACTTCCAATAACTTTGCACTCAAATCAATACTTGGATCTGTGAAAAAACTCATTTCAGTCCCTCCTGTCCATAATATTTTTTACGTAATCTTTTTTCTTTTAAAGTAAAGTAAATACTTGCCGAAATTAAGGCAACTAAGGCGACTGGTACTTCCACTAAAGCCAATTTACCTAATGTCACTTCATAGCCTAAATCTTTCAATGTTGATTGAACAAGCAATGCCCCAGCCCCACCAACAAACAGAACTTGACCAAAGAACCAACAGATATTTTCCATGGCTGAAGCCATCCCTTTTAGTTCTTCTTCATACTCTGGCACCATTGGTAAATTTTTTGATTCAATTGTTCCTAACGCCATTGGCAAAATAATCGGACGCACAAAACCTGCTACCCCACCGAAACTTACGTTAAAAGCGGCGAAGATAATCCGAAAGACACCATAAATGTCAATAATCACACCAGCAGATACCTTTTTGAATCGTTTAATCAACGTAGCGGCTGACTCTTTCAAGCCATTTCTCTCTAACGTTCCTGTTGCTAACATAATAATAATAAAGATAGCCATGCCTCGATTATTCACAAAGGTTGTTCCTAGTGTTTCTAGCATTGATGTCAAACCAAGCCCGCCAGTAAAAGCCGTCACTATTAAAGCAACCATCACAATCAAGATAGCATCAAATTTCAATGCGAAGCCGACAATGACGATCAATACGCCTAATAAAGGTAATAAATCCATCAAATCTCTCCTTCTTAAAATAAAATTTCACTTTCCATTATATGCCAATTTTCGCTCATTTGTAAGACTTTTTTAATTTTTAATGTTATTTTTTCTAAAGACACAGTTTCCAACACTTTTTAGAGCTACCACTCGCACTTTTTTCTTTTTTCCGCTAGAATAAAAGAAACAATAACATTGAGGAGGATTTTTATGTTCCAAACTTTTAGAGAAAATTTTCGGCGCCATACCCTATTGCGCGACGCCGTCTTTATCGTTATCGGAAGTGCCATTGTCTTTAATCCCGGTGCTTTCTTCCAGTTCGTCGGTTATTTAATTGCTGGTTATTTGATGCTTTTAGGGTTAATTAATATTTATGATGACTACAAAATAAAAAAACAAACGGGTAGCTGGGGACTTGGTTTCGTAACAGGTTTAATCTTTGTCGTCTTAGCAGTAGCCTTTTTATTTTTTGCACCAGTGATCGTTTCGATTCTGCCGTTTTTATTAGGGATTAGCATTGTTATAAACGGCCTCGTTCAATTGACTTTTGCTTTAAATACTCGTCAAACAGGCGCGCTTATCTACAGTATTCTGGTTTTAATCGCTGGAGCTGTTTTAGTTTTCAACCCCTTCAAAAGTCTCTTAGTTTTGATGCAAGTCTTTGGATTTATCCTGATTTTCATGGGTGTCATTGAAATTATTGGTCATTTTAGAAATAAAGCTTAACGAAAGGAGCAACTTATGGATAAAGAAAGTACCAAGTGGATCCGCTTTTTAGGTGGGAAAAATTTACTTTACACATTAACTATCCTTTGTCTAATTGCTGTAACTATCTTTTTATTCAACACTGTTTCATTTATCTTTAAACCAATTTTTGTTATTTTTAGTGCCGTCTTAGGCCCGGTACTTTTTGGTATTATTCTATTTTATTTGCTTAATCCAATGGTGAAACGCCTTGAGAAAAAAATTCCCCGTGTTTGGGCGATTGCGATTCTCTATGTCTTAATTATTGCATTACTAGTGTTAGCTGGACTGCAACTTTTCCCAATTATCCAAGACCAAACGGAAGAATTAATCAAACAATTCCCAAGTTTTTGGAAAAGCACGCTCCAAGCAGTACAAGAATTTATGGCTAAAACACCTTTTGCAAAAGATTTAGAATCCGCTAATGAGTCGATTAATCAGCTCTGGGGCAAACTTGCAAACTCCTTTAAAGACTTTGCAGGGGATTACCTACAAACAGGCGCACAAGGTCTGGGAAGCGTCTTTTCTGCAGTCTCTTCTACTTTCCTAACCTTGTTTACAGGACCTATCATCGCCTTTTTCCTTTTAAAAGACAAAGAAAAGTTTTATCGCTTTGTAAAAGGCATCATTCCCCCAGCTTTTCGTCCTGATTTTGATGAATATAGCCAAATTGCCAACATTCAAATTGGCGATTATCTAAAAGGTCAAGTCATTGCTTCCTTGGTTTTAGGGATTATGTATTGGCCAGCTTTTCTATTAATTGGTTTACAATTTGGTAGCATTTTAGCTTTAGCTGCGGGTATTTTATGTATTATTCCTTATATCGGGCCATTTATTGCCTTTATTCCTGGATTGATTATTGCCTTTCAGGATTCCACATTTATGGTAGTAAAATTTGTTATCGTCTGGTTTGCCATCCAATTGATTCATGGAGATTTTGTTATTCCTCGTGTGATGGGCGATAAATTAAAAGTCCATCCGATTACTATTTTACTTGTCTTGTTAGTTATGGGTGAACTGTTTGGTTTAATGGGCGTTATTTTTGGGATTCCAATGTATTGCCTAGTTAAAGTGACAGTCATTTATTTATTCCGCAAATTCAAACAACGCTATAACCGCTTTTATGGTGACAATGGCGAGTATGAACACACGAATTTTACTAAAGATCAATATTTAAAATAATACAATGAAAAAGAGCGTGGGACAAAAATCACTTTGGATTTTTGTTCCACGCTCAAAAACTGATAAACGGCGGGAACAGAAGCAACTCCTTCGGAAATAAGCCGAAATTCTCCAAAAATTATAGAACAATTTTCGGAAATTCCTTCTTATTTCTCGGAGTTAAACACTTCTGTCCCGACCTCTTTTTTACCATACTTCTCTAGCAATTTCTTGAAGTAATTGAACTTTGCGCCATTGTTCTTCCTCCGTCAAACGATTTCCTTCTTCCGTCGAAGCAAAACCACATTGCGGACTAATACTTAAGTTTTCTAAAGGAACAAACTGTTGGGCTTCTTCAATTCGTGCTTTCACTTGTTCAGTCTCTTCTAATTCAGGAAACTTAGAAGTAACTAAACCTAAAACGACTTTGCTGCCATTATTTTGCCAATGTCTTAATGGTGAAAAGTCCCCTGCACGATCTGAGTCATATTCCAAGAAGAAACCATCATAATTCGTAGCAAATAATTCTTTTGCTATCGGTTCATAACCACCTGAAAATAACCAAGACGAAGCATGGTTCCCACGGCAAATGTGTGTGGTTACAGTTAAATCTTCTGGCTTGCCAGCTAAGGCTTCATTAATAATCGTGGTACACACTTGTGCAATTTCTTCTGGCTGTATTCCTTTCGCTCGTAATTCTTCTTGTTTTGTCTGATCCGCTAGAAACGCCCAATTTGTATCATCAAATTGCAAATAGCGGCAACCTTTCTCGTAAAAGGCCGCAATTGCATCTTTATATGTTTGTGCTAAATCCTTATAAAAAGCACCAATCTCTGGATAAATTGTTTGAATGCGCGAGGTGCCGTCGTTGGATAAAATTTCTTGACGTAAAATCATGGTTGGACTAGGGATCGTTGCTTTGGCTACCGTGCCATCACCAACTTCCACCACCTCTTTTAAAAATGAAAAGTCCTCTAAAAATGGATGTTGCGCAGGAAAAGATATTTTATCCACTACGCGGATATTATAGGCCGGAGCTGCTTTTCCATGAAAGGTTTGGTTATACCCCGTTTCTGGAATATAGCCTGTCACGCCATTTAATCCTTCTAAGAAATCAATATGCCAAAAACCGCGACGAAATTCACCATCTGTGATTCCCCGTAAGCCGCCAGCTTTTTGTTTTGCTACTAATGCTTTGATTTCTTCATCTTCAATAAGACGTAGCTCTGCTTGAGATAAAGCACCTGCTTGGACCTTTTTCCGTGCTTTCTTAATTGTTTCTGGACGTAAAAAACTTCCCACATGATCAACTGTAAAAGGAATCTGACTACTCATTTGCCTCACTCTTTCCTATTTTTATTTATAAAAAAACGCCCTTTTACTAGCCGTAACTAGTAAAAGGGCGATTATTATCGCGGTACCACCTTTTTTCGGAAAGATGACTCTTTCCCTTCAACTGACAATCATAATCAGCGGTCTTGTTAACGAAAGACATTACGTTTTTGCCTACGTTTCGACAAAAATTCCTCCTAGGCCATTTTTCGATACAGACATCTAACTTTTTTCACCAACCAAAGTCTCTCTACCAGCTGTCTTGCATTTACTTTCCTATTCAACGGAAATTATTAGATTATAATTAGAATACCACGTTTAGCAAATTTGTCAACGGAGACGGATGAAATAGTAACGAAAAAAGCAGCTTCTTTTCAGAAGCTGCTTACGTCTATTTTTATCATTGCTGATTAGGCAGAGTGTCCTACAATTGTGCTACCTGAGTAACCAAAACCGACACGTGTAATACCTGGGTTAATTTCCCAATCACGGTGACCGCTACCTGAAGCTGTTACCATGTTTGTTTCATTGTACCACGCCATGATTACTGAGTTACCTGGAGCCCACATAATTGCGATAACTTCATCTCCGCGAGACCAGTGATCATTTGGGATACCACCTGCTTCAACTTGTGCTGCACGAGCAGTTGCAGAAGCTGCTAAACCTGCATCCCATACTACTGGACGTAAACCTAATGATTGACGTAGAACGTTCAATGCATTGATTGTTGGATCAGCAGAAGGTGTTGGTGTTGGTGGTGTTGGTTTCTCTGGTTCTGGTGTAGGTTCTGGTGTAGGTGTTGGTGTAACTGTTCCACCACCAGTTTGGCCACCATTATTTCCATTATCACTTGGTGTTGTAGGTTGTACTGGTTGTTCTGATGAAGAAGAGCCAGTATTTTCTGTTGCACTATTATCTGTACTTGGTGTAGTTGTTTCAGTTGTTTGTTGCGTGCTTGATTCAGTTGCTGAGCTTGAGCTTGCTGGTGCTTGTGCTTCTGTTGTTGATGAAGAGGCAACTGGTGCTTCTGCTTTCACTTCAGCTTTAGCTGGTTTTGCAGCAGCTTGTTTGGCTTTTTCAGCTGCAGCTTTTTGTTCAGCAGCTAAACGTGCTTGCTCTGCTTCAGCAGCTGCTTTTTGTTTTTCTAAGCCAGCTTTAGAACTTTCAGCAGATGATTGTTCTAATGCTAATGAAGCTTTCATTACGTTTAATTCAGATTGTTTAGAAAGTAAATCTTGACGTTTTGTTTCTAATTCAGCTTCTGTTGCTTCAAGTTGTTTCACTTTTTTCTCGTTTTCAGCTTTTTTATCAACAACAGCTTGTTTGTCTTCTTTTTGTTGTTGCATTAAGTCGTTGTTGGCATTTACGATTGTTGAAACAGCTTGAACACGGCTGATTGCGTCTGCAACTGAGTCCGCATCTAAAACTGCATCTAGCATTGTTGTGCTTTGTCCATTAACTTGAACATCGCGTGCTTGATTTTTGATTGCTTCGTTACGTTTTTCAATACGTTGATTCAAGTTTGTAATTTCTTGTTGTAATTGTTCTGATTTTGCTTTTAGTGTTTGCTTTTGTTCACGTAAAGCCATGCTTTCATCAAATACTGAAGATACTTCTGCTTCTAAAGAAGATACTTGTGAAGCTAAATCCCCTTGTTTTGCTTTTAATGATGAAATTTCTTGATTTTTTTCTTCAATTTTTTTATCAACATTGTCCGCCAAAGCGATGCTTGGGGTAGCAATTGCTGATAGCGTTAATGAACATAGTAATACTGATGCAAATAGACGTTTCTTCACTTGTCATTCCTCCGAATTAATTTCTAAAGTTTATTTAAAATATCTTAATCTTTTCTTACGACAAAAACATTCTACCACACCCATATTTCAATTAAGCAATAGAAATGTTACAAAAACATTTCAGATCATTCCTTCTTTCTTCATAATAGGTAAACTTACCTTTTGTAAGGTTTTTACACCTTGTCATGACTGGTTTTCACGTGTTTTCAATTGTTAAACAATTCTTCGATTTTTTTTCATATTTTTTCTTTTTTTATTCAAATTTTGCTTCTTTTTTGTCGATATATGCTTTTTTTCGTAAAATTAATCATTTTTCCTTCTTTTTATCAAACGTTTTTGTTACAAAATTCGTTATATTTTGGTAATGAATCAAGAAAAAGGCCGCTTCGTTGAGCCGCCTTTTATTGCTTTATTTAAAGAATTATTTTAGTTTCTCTGCTTAAGTAAATAGAATCCAGATAAACCTACCAATAAACCACCTAATAGTAAGAATACTCTTTGAAATTTCTGGGTTTCGTTTGTTTTTGGTAAATGTGTGTCATTGGGTGTAGCCTTCGTTATTTTTTTTGCTGTTGTGTTCGTCTCTGCTAAGAAATTATTATCCTTGAGTTCTGAGGTTGCTGTGGTAGTTTCTAAAACAATTGTTTTTTCAGCACTCGAATTTGTCGTAGCAGTCTCAGAACTTAAAGACTCATTCGTACTTGTATCTGTTGTGCTGGAAACAACTTCTTTACGACGATTGGTAAGGATAAATTCATCCTTTGTCTTTGTCATTATACTGTCAAATTCAGATGGCACGTTCACTTCTTCTATCTGATATATAAAGTCTTCACCCCTGTTATTAAACTTTGGTAATACTACTTCTGCGCCATTAACCGTTACTTGATTAATCAGCTTTTGATAGCCTTCTTTTTTGGTTAGTTGCATGACTTCTGAAGTAGACCAAGCAGCTTCTTCTGTTGTCGCTTTTCGAGTTACTTGATATTGAATTGCTTCTGGAATTTCTTTTTCTGCAATATTTTCCCAGTTCTTAATCAATTTTAATTGTACAGTAGGTGCTTTAATTGCTGGAATCGGAAAATCAACTGCTTCTTCTTCTGGAGTTGGCTGTAACGTAGTACGATCATTACATAAAAACCATGTATCTCCTTTAAAATCATTTGTTTCTGTGTTCAATCTAATCTGATAAGTTAATGTTAAACGTTCGTTCTTTCCTAATGAAATAGTAGAAATATGGAGCACTTGATTTTCTTCTGTAACTACGACATCAGTCAATAAGTCACTAGCCTCTAACCATTCACCCGTTGGTATTTTTCGCCAACCTTTTAGTTGGTAGTTATCTTCTGTGAAATTCCCAGCACCTTGTAAAAGAATATTTTCTCCCATCGGATCGATAATGAGCCCCTCATGGATAGTATTATTGATACTCCCAGCTAATTCTTTCAGCGCAGTGCCCAAGCCAGATAAATTTTCATCAATAATCAAATAATTTTTAGGATCAGAAGCTATATTCCTACTAATATACTCTCCTCTTAACGAAGGATTAGCTGCAATTGAATAATAAGTATCTCCTGATTTTTTTAGAGAAACAATGGTTCCTAACGTATTATCTGTCACTGTTGTACTGTTTGTTTGGATAGCGTTAGCATCAGTAGAAGCACTGTTACTTGTATAGTACTGATTGGATTCTGTTTGAAACTCTTCCATGTAGGACGATGTATGGTAACCGTTGTAATCGATAATTTCACCATTATTGGGATAGATTTGAGCATTTTCTCTAGGTAAAAAACTAGCATTTGCACTCCCATCACCAATATGAACCAACATCTTTTTTGCATTTGGACGACTTTTTTCAGCCAATAAACGTTGCCCTTCTAGCAAGCCTTTTTGCATAAATGTACCTGAATGTGGTTCGGCTGTATTTCTTAAAAAGTCTTCTAAGTCATTCATGTCTGTAGAAAAATCCGCGGTGGAGTAAGTTAGTCGATTATAGGCAACAATACCAATTCGAACATGACCATCTGTTAATGAATCTGAAAGTTCTTCGCCGAATTGTTGCAAGCCTTTCAAAGCGTTGTTTAATTTTTCACCTTTCATTGATGAAGAATAGTCAATCACTAACACTAGATCAATGGGGCTTTCTGTTTGATTTCCTTTTACATCTAAAGTCACATTAAAAAGCCCTTGCTGGCCTGTTACAGCCGCCACGCTTTTCTTCAAATAAGCTTCATCTCCATAATTCACATATTTTTCTTCGTCAAATGTCGCTTCAGGGGCATGACCATAATCATAATTGTATGTATCTCCCTCACTAATTCCGTTCGTTAAATAATGACCTTGTTCGTCATTTTTATAGTTAAAATTGTATGTTTCTGCGGAAACGTCTATACTAAAAATAATCATTAGGAAAAAGAACATAAATAAAAATAAGGTTGTTTTTTTCAATTTTTTTAACTCCTTTGTGGTAAGTAATTTCTCATTCAAATGAAATTTGAGCGATATATGTAACTTACTACAGAAATAACTTTTAAGGAGACAAAAAAATGTACTTGCTAAGTACATTTTTTTAAACAATCGAATAAAAAACAAGTTATACTTATTTTAACAAAAAGAATCGAACCAATTGGAGAAGAATAATGGAAATATTAGACACTTTTTTCGGCTCAGAAGTTAAAAAGGAATTGGATTTACTGCGTTTGTTGTACCATAAAAAAAACTTTATTCGTATTGAAACACTTAGTCAATTGTTACAAATGGATCGACGTTCAATTAATAAATACTACGAATCCTTAATTAGTAAACCTTATGTATTGGCTAATAATTGTTCACATATTTTCTCTGCCGAGCGAGGTAAAGGCTATTGTTTCATGGGATCAAAAAAAGAATATAAAATTTTGACGAAGCAAATTTTGCAAAGTAGTCCGTATTTTACATTGCTCGAAAAACTATTCTTTGAAAGCAATGTTCATTTAACAAAATTTAGTATGGACCAATTCTTATCCGAATCAACTGTTCGGCATAAGGTTGCTGAGTTAGATACCATTTTAAAAACCTTTGATTTTTCGATCCAGAGAACCAAAGGCGAGATTCGTTTAGTTGGTGCTGAACCACGCATTCGTTTTTTCATGATTGCTTTCTATTGGCGCGTTTTTTCTGGTCTCGATTGGCCATTTGCTGACGTTTCGCAAACAAAATGTGAAACCCTTGCGAAAGAACTGATTGCTTTAGGCTATTTTCCAGCTAATCAATTGAATATGAAACTTATTTGTTATATTTTAGCGGTAAATATTATTCGTTATCGAAAGGGATTCCAGATAAATTTCCTGCTTTCTGAATCTATTTCTTCTTTATCTGATGAAGATCAAGAAGTACTGCTTCAATTTGTTGATACTCATCATCTACTAAAAGAACATTTAGAAAATCAATTAACGAACGCCTTTCTGTTACCCAAGAGTGAAAGCCAGCTGATTTTTTTATTTCTATTAACAAATACAACAGTACAACTCTCGAACAAACATTTTATAGATTTAATCGAACCTAACCAACCATTTTCAGAGACGAATTCTTTTATTAAAAAGATTCTTCACTCCCTTGAAACAGAAAACCCTCATGCCTTTGAAACGACAAAAAACAGGGGCTTATTCACAAAACAATTAGTGGCTGGTCTTCTTTTCGTAGAGTTATTTGAACAAATGGATTTTACACTTACTGGCTACAATATTAAGAAGTATTTATTACAAAATTTTGCTCATTTATTTGAGCATGCACAAAAGATAGTCGCCGAGCAAGACATCTATGTTTCGAACCCAGCTAAACAAACTGGCTTAGGCCTTCAATTATCGACGGCCTACACGTTAATTACTGCTCCAACAGCTTTCAATCAAACAATTCACATAAAAATAGAAACAGACTTACCTACACCGATTGAAGCGATTATCATTCAACGAATTCGTGAAACGTTTGCAAGTTTCTATCACCTTGCAATTAATCAATTGTCTGAAGAAGATAGGTACGACCTTTATTTAAGCACTACGCCTTTGCTGCAAGTAAAACAAGCTGCACCATTTTTATTAATTAATGCGCAAGTTTCTTTACCTGACTTACTAGCGATTCAAGAACAATTAGATCGGTTGGTAGCAAAGAAATGATTTAATTCTGTTATAAATAGAACTCGAGGAACAAAAAAATAACTAAAACAGGATCAATCAAACACATCTTCACCTTTATCAAAAAAAGCTCAAAAAGTTAGTTGCGCAAACTAACCTTTTGAGCTTTTTGATTTTTTTCTTAACGAATGATTTCGACTTTTTTGTCTGTCTTGACTGTAACACGGCCGTTTTTAATAACATATAACCGTTCTGGAATATCAATAATCGCATGTTCAACCACTTTTGTGTCTAATAAGACTAAATCTGCTTTATTCCCAACTGCGACACCGTATCCTTCTAGTCCCATCGCACGAGCAGGACTTGTTGTTACCATTGGTAGCACTGTTTTTAAGTCATCCGCTCCACCTAGGTGCCCAACAGGAATGGCTAGCATCGCTGTTTGAACAATATCCCCTGTGCCATATGGTGTAAAAGCATTGCGAATATTATTTGTAGCAATACAGATATTCACGCCACCATCGCGTAATTTACGGATTGGCGTAACCGCACGTCGAACATTGTACTGATCACCGCGAGCTCCTAAATGTAAATCCGTTGCTGGTAAAGCCATCACGCTAATATTTGCTTCCGCCATTTTTGCAATAATAGGCGCCAATTCTGCTTCAGGTAAGGCATGCAATGCCGTTAAGTGGCCCACTGAAACACGGCCTTGGTAGCCTTCAGCGATGGTTTTTTCACATAAATATTCAATACTCATATCATCAGCTTCATCGGCAAAATCTTGGTGTAAATCTACATCTTTATCATATTTTTTAGCAATTTCAAACACTAAATCAATATGTTCTTTCGCTGGTGCATCATTATAAGGAATACCGCCGACAACGTCTGCGCCCATATCCATTGCTTCATACATCATTTGTTCTGTTCCAGGGGCTTTAAAAATTCCTTCTTGCGGAAACGCAACTACTTGCATGTCAATTAACTCTTTGTATTCTTCTTTCAAACGCATAATTGTTTTGAAGCCAGTAAAACCTTGCGCTGGGTCAAATTCTGCATGCGTTCTTAACGCCGTGGTTCCATGAACGATTAACATTTCTAAGGCACGTTTAGCACGGTCGTAAATGTCTTCTTCGGTAAATGTTGGTTTTAATTCCGCGGTTACTTCAATCGCTTCTTTCAACGTACCTGATTTATTTGGTTTACGATCAGCGATTAATGCCTTGTCCAAATGTAAATGGCTTTCTACAAAACCTGGGATTAAAACACGACCATCTGCTTCGATGACTTCTTTGGCATCGCCAGTAATAACTGGGGCGATTTCAATGATTTTTCCTTCTTTAATAGCTACATCTTGTAATGCTTCACCGTCTTGAAGACGAACTTGTTTAATTAATAAATCCATGTTTTCCACTCCCTAAATTGTTTTTTATCCAAAGATTAAACCGATAACTAATAATAGTACAGAGGCAATACTTAACCATTTCACGTTTCCTTTAACTACATCCAAAATTGGAATTTGGAAGCCTGAAGATAAAGCTTGCATAGTAATATTAACGAAACTCATTTGACTACCTAAACCAACACCCATTGCTACAAAACCTAATGCTAACGGCGGGAAGTTCAACGATACAGCAACTGGTAGCACTAAAGTTAAAACAGAACCTACGTAGGCCCCAGCTGGAATCCCAATTAAAATCCCTGTTAAAATGGCAACTGGCACGACAATAAAGGCTGGTGCATTTTCAGCAACACCTGCGATGACAGCAAACGTTCCTGTTTGTGCAATAACATTAATAAAGGCTAAGAAAATCCCTACTTGGAATAAACGAGTCAAAATATATGTAGACCCATCTACCATCGCTTCGACAGATTTGTTCATTGAGAAATCTGTACATAAGAAAATTAAAACTAATGTTAAAATCATGTATACAAGTGGCGTAAAGAAGGCAAAACCAATTAAATCATTCACAATTGGTCCAAAAATTACAGCAAACAATAAGAAAATGGCTGGCAAGGTAATTTTAAATAATTCACCATTGCTCTTTTTATCAAATTCATCATCTGCCGACTCTTTAAAGCCAACATTTCTATGTTTCGTGCCCCAAAAGGCTAAAACAATCGCTAATGCTACGAAGAATAACCAGTAAGGTCGCATGGTTGAAACATATGAACCGACACTGATATCACCTAATTTTGAAACAATACTTGATTCTAATGAAGCGGGTGATGTTGTAAATGATACCGCAGCAGCTAAAGACATTGCTGCAATTAATTCAGGAACAACGCCAACTGCGGCAAAGGCCAATGGCGCAATAACCATCGCACTTCCGCCACCAATTCCTGACATATATGTGGCTGCGGCTAATAAGATAACAATAAAAGCTGAAACATACTCGACTTTTCCTTTTGTGCCTCGTTTGGCTAAAGTTAATGCAGCTGAATAACTACCTGCTTTAAAGACCGCCATCGCAACAGCTGAATTAATGATGGGAACGGTAATTCCTAACATCATTGGGATAGCTTCCAACATCTGTTTATTCGCTTCTTTTAGTCCAATGCCACCAATCAGCATCGCTAAGACGCCACCAATTAAACCAGCAATAATCATATCGACTTTCATAAACAATAGAACCAAAACAACAATCAACGGAATAATCACAACTAATGCCATGATTCCTGTCGGGGCAACTACATCCCCAATCTCATCAGCAAAGGCCGCAACTGGCACAAAAATACTAACTAAAAATGCAAAAATAAGTGCTACTTTTGACGATTTTTTCATTTTACTTTCCTCCAATAGAAAGAAGGCGAGAGCAACGCAGCAGCGAATACTCTCTGCGCTCCTCATTATTTGGCAAAGGCACCTTGCCCGCCATATTTATCGTAATGTACAATCTCACTAACTAAATAATCATAAATACTTTGTGGAATTTCAATGCCTTCTGACATGGCTTTTTGATAGTTTAGCTGACCAATTTCTCCTGGATAGTAAACTTGTTGAAACCCTTCTGCTGTAGGCACACTATGAAGTTCTTCCACCATTTGATTAATATTTTCTTTAAATCGTTCAGAATCTGTAAAGCGGCTTGGATCAATGACTAAGAACATCTGACCCAGATTCCGTTTCTCCGTTAAATCCGCATACATGGAGCTGACATGTTTACCAAAAGGTAAGCCTAACAACGAACCAGCTAAGACATCGACCATCATCATTAGTCCATATCCTTTTGGTCCTGAAATCGGTAATAAACCTCGTACTTCATAAGGATCAGTCGTTGGCTGGCCTTTTTCGTCTACTGCCCACGTGTCGGGAATTTCAACATCTCTTGAACGTGCATCTAAAATTTTCCCCCAAGCCTGTACTGTCGTAGCCATATCAAACACGACTGGTTCATGACCTGCTCTAGGTGCTGCAAAAGCGATTGGATTTGTCCCAAAATAATTGCTTGTACCACCAAACGGTACCACCATTGGATCAGATTGACACATCGAAAGAGCAACCATGCCTTGTTCCGCTGCTTTTTTAACATAATACGATAACGTCCCGCTATGACTCGTTTGAGAAACACCAACATATGCTAACCCTGATTCTTTGGCTAGATCAACTGCAGCAGCTAATGCTTCGTTACAAACAAATTGACCCACGCCATTATCGCCATGAAAAATGGCAGTGGACGGTCCAGTTTTTTCAAATGATAATTCGGGGTCAATCGTGATCCCGCCTTTTGCAATCCGTTCCGCATAATAATCCATACGAACCGCCCCATGTGAATGAATACCGCTAGCATCTGCAAAAGTTAAATGTCGAGCAACTTCTTCGGCATGTTCAGAATGTAAACCAGCAGCTTCTAATTTTTGTTTCATCAGCTTTTCTAATTTCTCCGGTGTAACGACAACCATTTCTTCCATTGCGCTTGCTCCTTTATCATTAATCTTAAAAAAGGGAAAGAAAACAAGTGATTTTCTTCTTCGTCCTTGCATTTCCTCCCTTTTTTTCACTACTTATTGCTACTGTTAAAGACAGTATAGTCAATTTCATCCACTGATTTTGCAACTAGAATAGCAGAGTAAACATCTGAATTGACATTTAAAATTGTTCGTAACATGCCAACAAACCATTCGACGCCTGCAAAAATTGCAATACTCTCAATGGGTAAACCCATTTGCGGAACAATCACTGCCAGTGAGACTAAGCCCGCACCGGGAACAACTGCGTTTGCTAGTGAGACAAACGTTGCTGTAATTGCTAAGTAAATCATTTTCGTAATATCAAACTCTAGCTGATACATCTGAGCGATAGTCATTACAGTAAAAGCCATATGCATCGCTGAACCGTTACTGTTTAACGACATACCTAACGGCAACACTAAGTTAGTAATTCGCTTACTTAAACCTAATTTTGTTTCTGTTTCTTCCAAAGCTACTGGTAAAGTAATTGCTGAAGAAGTTGTCGCCAAGGCCATCACAGACATATTTTTCATGTTTGTAATTAAACGTAGTGGACTTACTTTACAGTACAATGTGATAACCAAAATCCAGATGCCCAAAAATAAAATAGTTCCTAATCCATAGACCAATAGATACTTCACTAACGGTAAAATAATTTGAAGGCCTAAGTGACTAATTGTTGAAGCAATTAAAGCAAAAATCCCCAGAGGTGCTAGATACATGACGTATCGAATGACTGTAATGATAACTTCATTAAAGTCCACAATTATTTGGAAGAGTTGTGTCTCTGGATGGCTTTGTAAGTATTTATTCAGTGCTAAACCAAAAAATAATGCAAAGACAATAATTTGAATAATCGATCCTTGAGTCAGTGAATCAAAAATATTTTTCGGAACGAAATTTAAAATCGTATCAGTGATTGAGATTTCTTGCGCTTTAATAGAAGCATCTTGGAAGCCAGTCATTTTAACACCGTATCCTGGATTAAAAATGACTGCCATTAGGACGCCCCATAAAGCGGCAGCTAAGGAGGAAATCCCGAAAACAGCGATTGTTCTACCCCCAAGGCTCGTTAGTTCTTTTGGATTAATACTGCCAACTGCTTGGACAATTTGCCCTAAGATCAAGATAGGAATAGCCATTTGCATCAGTCGCAAAAAGACATCTCCAACTATTTTCAAGTAATTGCCGCTAGCAGGAATCAAGAGTCCTACGAGGATTCCTACGACAACAGCAATTGCAATTTGGGTGATCATGGACGGTTTTTTCATGGTAAACTACCCCTTTTGACTGATCACAGTTCCTGCTTCTTTATCGATGTTTTCTAAGTTTTCGATAGAAGTAATGATTGCTTTCCGTTTGTCATCACCTTTTACGAAGTCTAAGGCAGCTTCGATTTTTGGTAGCATACTACCAGCAGCAAAGTGACCTTCTTTAATGTATTCTTCTGCTTCGGCTACACTGATTTGTTCTAATGCTTTTTGATCTGGTTGATTGTAATTAATGTAGATGTTATCAACGCCTGTCAAAATAATCAAACGGTCTGCATCAACGTTTTCAGCTAAAACACGTGCAGAGAAATCTTTGTCGTTAACCGCTTCCACACCTACGTATTGTCCGTCTTCTGCTACGACAGGAATGCCCCCGCCACCAGAACAGATAGTTAAAACGTCCGCCTCTACTAAAGCACGAACCGCCTCTTTTTCAACAATTTCTTTAGGCATTGGTGATGGAACAACTTTTCGGTAGCCACGGCCAGCATCTTCCACATACGTAGAGCCATCTTTGGCTGCTTCCGCGTCAGCTTCTTCTTTTGTATAGAATGGACCAATTGGTTTTGATGGTTTTTTAAACGAAGGATCTTCTTTGTCCACACGCACTTGTGTAACTACAGAGATAACTGGTTTAGCAATGTTACGTTTTTCAAACTCATTAGTTAAAGCATTTTGTAACCAGTAACCGATGCTTCCTTGTGTCATCGCAACACAAGTATCCAATTTCAACGCTGGATTTTTTTCACTTTCTCCTGCTTTTTGTTGTAAAAGCAAATTCCCTACTTGTGGTCCGTTTCCGTGACAGACAATGACTTGTTCCCCTTTGGCAACAAATTCTGCAATATATTTGGCCGCGTGATTAACGACGGCTTTTTGGCCTTCATCTGTTGGATCCGTATCTAAAATAGCATTCCCACCTAGGGCAATTACGTTTAAACTCATTGATTGATTCGCTCCTTTTTAGTAAAGCAAAGACAAAATCTTTTCAGTATCGACGGATAAGAAATAATTTGTTTACGAAATGAAAGATTTTGTCTTGCTCATTTTGATTGTTTCAGTCATTATCGAAGGGATAATTAACCTAATTTCGGTTTACTTTCATCTTTAGCTAAGAAAGCAAAAGCTAGTAAACCAATAACTAATAGTACACAAGAAAGATAGAAGCCAACTTGCATTGAGCCTGCTGTATCTGCTAAATATCCTGTGACATACGGTGCTAGGATTGACCCTGACATCCCGATAAAATTATAGGCACTTAACGTTGTTCCTAAGGCCGCTTTTGGTGCATGTTTGGTAACAAAAGTCACCATAATTGGATCTAACGCTAATTTCCCTGTTAACCCATAAAGAATTAAAACAGAAATTAACAATGTCCGATTTGTTACAAAAGCAATCGCAAAGACAGATAGGATTGCTAAAGGTACTAATGTAAAGACTAATTTTTTCGTCGCACCTGTTTTATCATTCAAACGAGCGAAGATTAAGGCGCCTGGAATAGAGGCCCATGGTACAAGTGATGAAATGAAACCAACGCTCGCTCCTGTAAAGCCACGTTCAGCAATTAAAAATTGTGGCAACCAAGTAATAATGACAAAGTTTGCATAAATACTTGTGAAACATAAAATAAATGCGGCTAATAAATTACGATTTGAAAAAATTTCTTTTAATGAGATCTTTTCTTGCGGTCCTTCTTCAGCAGCTGCTCGTGCAGCTTCTTCGCCAGGACGAATCACTTTTTCTTTCAAAATTGTATAGAAAAGAATTCCTACGATAAACGTTGGAATCGCCATGATAAAGAATGGTTTGCTCCAATGTTCACCATTTTCTAAAACCAACTTACTTGAAAGTAAGTACCCACCTGATGTACCGAAGGCCATCCCACTATTGATGATGGCATTACCGATGGTCCGTTTACTTGCTGGAATCGCTTCTGTCGATAGCGCATATTGCGGGCCATAGTAAGCGCCTTGACCAATACCAGCAATTGCACGAATGACTAAAAACATAACAAAGGTTGTCGCTAATCCACTAAAATAAGTAGAAATAGCAAGAACGATAAACCCAACAGCAATGACTAATTTCCGCCCAATTTTATCGCCAATCATCCCAAAAGGAATCTGTGCAACAGCATAGGTTAGAAAGAAGATACTATTGGCTAAACCAAGTTGTGTGTTACTTAGACCAAATTGTTCTCCAATGACCCCCATCACTGGATTAAAAATAGTTCGTGTTGCGTACATTAAAATCCAGCCTACGAAGAAAATGGCTACGACTTTAATCCAGTAACTATTGCTCACTTGCACTGCTTGATTTTTTTTACTATTCTCCATGTCTTCTCCTCACTTCTCATCTAACTCTACAGATTGTAAAGCTAGTAACATTCCAAATGACATATCTTTACCAGAGGAATGTCCGATTTGTATAATTCTGTCAATATTTTCGTCAACTCTATTATCCCGATGGTTCTCCAAATCCAAGAGTAACTGATACAACAATGAATTTACATATCCTTTAGCCGAGCTTGCAATATAGCCTTTACTAACATCTGTTGTGGATAAATTTGCTGCCGAAAGAGTAGCGGCTAACGCCGCAGCTCTTTCATCAGCAAGTATGAACAGAATTGTTTGATACGCTACTAAAATGTCATCACCACTCGGGGTTAACCCTTTGCCCCGACCAATCAGATAATTCGTTACTTCTTGCCATTCCGATAGTGTCCAAACTTTTTGTTTTTGGCTCATTTTTTTGAAAATATGCTTTGCTCGTTCGTCTAAAGGCAGGCCAATTCTACGTTCTAAGTTTCTCGCTAATAAGCGGTCTTGCAACAAGCGTAATTGGTCTTTTTCTAACTTGAAATGAGTAATGTTTAAAGAAACGACCTCAGCAGGTGTGAGTTGGATCGTTTTCACGCCGACTGTACTGTAAAAGGTCAACTGATTTTCTGTGATTTTGACTTTATTACCTTGTTGTACATACGGAAAGATTTCTTGAAACAATTGATCTGGCAAAAACATACCAAAGCTTGATAAATAATTATGGAAGTTCGCAACATTGATTAATTGATCCTGGACTTTCAGATTAAATGAACGTTCAAAAACACTGTGAATGGTTCCCATCTTGCCATATTGGTGGATAGGAAAAATGTAGTCACTAATGACTAGTTGGTTATTCAACCGTAATGCCTAGTTTCTCAGCATACGCTTCTAGGGCTTTTTCAAAACAGCCTAGAGGTGCTCTAACTGTCCCTGCACCAATTTGACCAACACCGGCATTTTTATGTGCAATCCCTGTATTGATGATTGGTGTAATTCCTAATTCCACCACTTTACGGATATCAATTCCTAAACAAGTTCCTTGGAAATCCCAAGTTGGAATTGAAAATGTTGGGTTGTGTCCTTCACAGATTTTTGCCATTTCATTTGAGGTTGCTAACGCATCTTCAAAGCCACCTGCACCAACAAACCGTGTTACGCCAGGTGCAGCTACCATAGCCATTGCTCCAACGCCTACTGTTTCAGTAATTGCACTATCCCCGACATCAGGATTTCCGTCTTCTTCGCTGAAACCAGTGAAGTAAAGACCTTTTGGTGTATTTACTGGTGCGGTATGCCATTGATCGCCTGTTTCTGCAATCCGGACCCCAAAGTTCACGCCGTTACGAGTCATCGTTGTGACAATCGTTCCGTTGGTATCTTTACGGGCACCATCAACAATTGCTTTTCCAGTTGCCATCATGACATTTAAGAAGAATTGATCTGTGTCAGCTAAGAATTTGATTACTTCGTATTTTTGATCTTCTGGAATATCTGTTTTGATAATTAATGGAGACAATTCTTTTAAGAAGTTCAAAGATGCGGCAATATTTCTTTGGTGGAACTCGTCACCCATTGTAATAGAGCGCGCAATCAATACGTTTAAGTTCAAGCCTTCTTCAGAAAGTTTCAAAGCTTTCGCAATAGTTGGTCCTAAAACATCTTTAATCCAATCTAAACGATCAACCACTTCTTGTGAATAAGCACCAAAACGCAATACTTTACCGATACCTTCATTCAAGATACAGTATGCTTCGTTACCTTCTAAGCGATTTTCTACAACAAAGACTGGCATATTACCAGAAGTAATACCGCCCATTGGTCCAACTGCTTTTACATGGTGACAAGGAATGAAACGTACTTCGCCAGCTTCAAAAATCTTCAAAGCATCTTCTTCGTTGTCTGCCCAACGTTCGAATAATGCTGCACCGATACAAGCACCTTTCATTGGTCCAGTCATTTCAGACCATTGGATTGGTGGTCCAGCATGAAGTAATGTTTTTTGTGCGTCATCATTTAATTCTGGAATCACTGATTTTGCAGGTACCACATCTACTAAGAATGGTTGTGCATTTTTAATTTTGTCTGTTACTTTGTGATTTTCAGCTTCGATTTGTTCACTGTAATCTTCCAAAGCATCCAAAATTTTAATCATTTTTTTATTGCCGTTGGCACGCGGACGCCAGTTAAATTGAACAGTTTCGCCACCGTAATCAACGATTGATTCTGTAAAGCTTTGTAACCCAACGTTAATGATTCTTGGTTTGGTTGTTAATAGTTCCATTACTTTTTCGCCTGGTTTTGGTACATCGACAGTTGGTCCGTTGTAAGCAACCACTTCTTTATCGTCTTCTGAAATTTCGATTCCTTTTAACAATAAAGCTAATTGAACAGCTTTAGCATTGCTTTCTGCAACTAAAACGCCGCCTTCTTTCAAACGATCAACCGACGATTGGTAATTTTGCGGATCTTTCGTCGTCCCACAAACAGTTGCAACAAAGTAAAGATCACGTCCGGCTTCTTTGGCTGTGGCACGCGCTTCTTCAATTGCTGGTAACAATGCACCAACCATGTCTTCATGAGCACCGTAGCCTAACACCACATCGAATAAGATAATCCCAGTTTTTTCATCTTGTGCGTATTCACGAATTTTTTCGATACGAACATCTGGGTCAATCATTGGGTGGGGACGACCTTGTGTATACATATCATCGCCTAAGTCAATGACTTCATAACCGTGAGATTTCAAGACATAACCTTCTGCTTTCACTAAACCGCCAAGGTCTAAAGCTTCAGAAATTAACATACCTGCTTCAGAAGCTAATGTACCACCTGAATATAAGCCTTTTACAACTTTATCTTCTGGTAATGTTGGTACAGCTGGTTTTGCTAATGCTTCAAAGTAATTTTTCTTCACGGCCACATCATTTGCTAAATCAACAGCAATTTTAGCTGTTTCTTCTAATGTATGAGCTAGATAAACTTTGCCTTCGTGACTTGTTGGTTTTTCTCCTAAGAAAATCGCAACGACTGGTTTTGAAATACTTTGTAATAATTCAACCACTTCATCACGAACTTCTTTTGCAGGTGGTTTAGAGATGACTGTAATCACATCGGTTGGTTCGTGATTTTCTAAGGCCACAATAGCATCTTTCACAGTGATAGCGCCTACTTTGTCGCTTAAGTCACGACCACCAGTACCAATGGCGTGAACAACTCCGCCACCTAAGCGGTCAATAATCGTTGTAACTTCTTGAATCCCTGTTCCTGAAGCACCAACAACCCCAATGTTTCCTGGAGAAACAACATTTGTAAAGGCGATTGGAATACTTGAGATAATACCAGTTCCACAGTCAGGGCCCATCATTAGTAAGCCTTTTTCATGCGCTAATTTTTTCAAACGTACTTCATCTTCAATTGACACGTTATCCGTGAAAGAGAACACGTGTAAATCATTTTTTAAGGCACGTTCCATTTCTGGCGCACCATATTCACCAGGAATACTGAATAGCGCTACATTCGCCTCTGGTAAAAGATCAAACGCTTCTGACCAAGAAGTTGCTGCTTGTGCTTCTTCACTAGTTCCCTTTGCTGATAAATCATCTAAGAATTCATCAATCGCTGGCATAACTTCTTCCATGATGTTTTCTTTTTCACTGTCAACCACAATCATCATGTCGTTTGCAGATGCACTATTGGCCTCATCCGTTAACAAGTTCGTGTTGTTAAGGATGTCTTTGTTGGCATCTGTTCCCATCATGATTTGACTCATGGTTACACCATCTAATGCATTGATTTTATTGGTCAATAACATTAAGTTGATGGAGTCTTGGTAATTGTTTTTCAAAATTACTGTGTGTAACATTGTTCATCCTCCTATCTATTCCTTACAATGCTATTGTATCGAAACGAGAAAGTGTTTTCATCGGACATAATTCTAAAAAAATGGTATAATTTTTATCCATAAGAGGAAAAAAGGAGAAAACGATGAAATTAAGAGAGTTATTATCGATAGGTGACTTAAAAAAAGGTAAAATTTTGACGAAAGAGATTGGTTTAGACAATGAAGTTGATTCGGCAATGGTCTTAGAAGCGATTGATATCGAGAACTGGAGTAGAAAGAATCAGTTAATTTTGACTTCTTTCTACGCATTGCATGATCTACCCGAAAAAGAGTTGGAAAATTTTTTCGTAAAGATGCGCCGAATTGGCATCAGCGGCTTAATTTTGAAAACAGATCGATTCATTAAAATGATTCCAGAGTGGTTTATCGAATTATGTTTCAATTATGAAATTCCTTTAATTAAAATCACACAAGACATTAGCTATGAAAAAATTCTATTTACGATTTACGAGCCTTTGTTGAATTATCAGTCGCATGTCTTACGTACGTATTACGATGTGCGCCAACGTTTCACCAAATTAGAGCGCCACTACCCAACGGTTGAGACGATTATGCAAGAATTTTATGACATCATTAAATTACCCTTCGCTTTAAAAATGTTGGATAAACATCTGGAAATTAGCGATGGTGACTTACCCCATGATGCGATTGTGCTCTCAAGAGAAAAACTAAAAAACAGTGAATTCACTAAAAATGATTACTCTCTTTTAACACTTTATTCTCATGCCAACCCCAAAAAACAGTTGGCACTAGAAGTTTCTATTTTCAATAGTTATTCCACTAATTGTTTACTTCTGGTTTATTTACAAGATGAAAAGGTTAAAGAAACGGATTTAGTGATTATCGAAAATGCGATTGATGTCTTACAAGAAAAATTCAATACCGAAAATTTGTTAAAAAAAGAACGGTATACTCGTTTGAACAACTTAGCGGATGCTATTTTACAAAATACACCACAAAATCCTGACGAGCTAAACAGTTTGCTTCGTGAAGTGCAAATGCAAGAGCTAGATTCTTACCAAGCGATTGCTTTTTCTACCAAAGACACCAATACACAACTCATGAAAGAACGAATTATTGCCTTACTTCGTACCCTGCGTGTGAAATCCATCTTCTTCGATCAGCTAAATTATTCGGCGGTCCTTTTTAACTTCAATGAAAGTGATGGAAAAATTACAAAGCTGCAATTAAGTCGTTTATTAGCTGAACTTTTAGAAGAAAACGACACGCTTACCGTTGCCGTCAGCAGTTTAAAATCACGAGAAGGGATTAAAGAGCTACTGATTGAATGTCTGGACATTCTGCGCTTTAATGAAACTTTTTATAACGGACCAATTGTCACCTTAGCCGATATCGGGGTATTTAAAAATTTTATCCGCGAAGACCAATTGGAAAATTTAGACGAATTAATTCCTCGCGCACTTTATCAATTAGCCGAAAATAACTACGATTTGTTTGAAACCTTGTACAGTTTTTTCAAAAATAATCGCAACTATAAACAGACCTCTGAAGCGATGTTCCTTCATTCAAAAACGATTCGTTATCGTTTAAACAAAGTGGAACAACTTCTTGATATTGACTTAGCCAATCCCTTGCAATTGTTAAATTATGAAATTGCCACATACATTATAAAGATGAGGAGACGTGCACTTGAAAAACAATCAAACACTCGCTAATGGCGCAACAGTTACTATCTACCCCACTACGACTGAATCAACGAACTATGTCGTCTATTTACATGGTGGCGGGATGATTTATGGAACCAAAAGTGATTTACCAGAAGAACTGAAGGAGCTGTTTACAAGCAATGGCTATACCGTTTTAGCGCTGGACTATTTGTTGGCTCCAAATACAAAAATCGATCACATCTTAGGGACGCTAACAGAAACCTTCCAATTGCTAAACGAAGAGATTATTCAAAATCAGCCATTTGGTTTGTGCGGACGTTCCGCTGGCGGTTATTTAATGTTACAGTTAACCAAACAATTACAAACACTAAATTTGACTCCACAATTTTTAGTCAATTTTTACGGCTATACAGATTTAGAATTTATTAAAGAGCCACGAAAATTATTAAAGCAAGCCATTTCCGCTAAAGAAATAGCTACCATTGACCAAACAAAGCCTGTTTGGGATGATCCTTTTCTTTCTCGCTATCTGCTGTATCATTACAGTATTCAGCAAGGGCTATTGCCGCACTTTTACGGATTACCAGAAAATGAGGACTGGTCTGCTTACGCACTGTCAGACGAAACATTAAAAACGTTTCCACCTTGTTTCAGTACAGCTAGTAGCTCAGACGAAGAAGTGCCGTTCCGCTATAGCAAAAAAATCGGACGGACCATTCCTGAGAGTACTTTTAAAGCGGTTTACTATTTAGAACATGATTTTTTAAAACAAACCAAAGATCCTTCGGTCATCGCTTTATTTGAGCAATTGGATAGCTGGTTGAAGGAACGATAAGCATAACAAAAAAAGAAGCGAGAAATCTCGCTTCTTTTTGTTATTTTTGATAAAGTGTGGTTCCTTTTACCACACTGATTTCCACCGGTGTCTGACGAGCGACAAAAGCCGCCGCACATTCTGCTTCAGTGAGTAAGTAAGTTGCTTCAGCACCAACTTGCGGCCAATTTGCTTGCCCTTGTTCATCTAAAGTCGTGATACCATCTGTCACTAAGCCTAATAATTGTGTTAAAGCATCTTGATCTTTCACATTAAAAAGTTCACCTAAACGAGCCAATTTTTCTTGTAATGAGCCATCACCATAAGGAGACCAGCAATCGTAGATATTGTCACAACCAAGATGGACATTGACTCCATGACGTAACAATTCCATAATTGGCGGAATCGTGTTAGGTGTGATTGGCACGCTGGAATTAATATGAATTTTTTCTGCTGCTAAAGCGTCATAAACTTCGTCACGTTCTTCACCAATGAAATCATTTAACCCGAAGGCATGACTGATAAATACTTTGTCTTGTAGACCATATTCTTTCGTTAAACGAATAATTTCTTTAATCGTTGTTGTCCCAGCTTCATGACGGTCATGTAAATGAATATCCACACCGACACCATGTTTATCTGCTAAGCGGAATGTTTCAGCCAATGATTTTTTGTAATCACCATCTAGTGAATAAGGATCCACGCCACCAATAAAATCGGCACCTTTTGCCAATGCTTGATCAACTAATTCAACGGAATCTGAACGTAGTAAGCCGTGCTGTGGAAAGACGACAATTTCTACCGCAAATGGTTTCGCTTGGCCCAATGCTTGGACTTCATCAAAATAACGTAAGTCTGTCATCGGTTCCACGTCAACATGTGTTCTGAAGGCTGTCGCGCCATGTGGTAATTCTAAGTCAATTAAATGATTGGCGCGTTCAGTTAAAGAAAGTTCTAAACTATCTAAATAAGGGATTTCTGCTTCGACACGTTCCACAATTGACTTCGCTGGCGTCACCGGATACCACGGAACACCTAGTTTACTTTTATCAAAGTGACAATGTTTTTCAATCAAACCTGGTAAAATCAATTGATGGTGACCATCAATAATTGTCAACCCAGGTTCTTCTACCAATTCTTCATTGGGGATGATTTTTGTAAATACTCCATCTGTTACTTCAATTGCCACTTCTTTGGTTACTGTCCCAGATAACCAGTCACCTTCTTTTTGATACCCTGTTTCAATTCGAACATTTTTTAACCAATAATTCATGCTTTCCTTCACTCCTACCTGTATTTATTCCTTCCCGAAAGGACACAATACTTAGTTGTACTGTGCTAAAATTTTACTAATTTCCGTATAACCTTTTTGATTGGCATAGTCCATTGCTGTTCGACCAGAATTGTCTTTAATGGATTGATCCGCACCATTTTCCATTAACAATTTTACAATATCTTGGTAAAGTTGGTTCCCTTCACGTAGCCCCACTGCCTCAATCAACGCTGTATAGCCAAAGTCATTTTGGAAATCTATGTCTTCTCGTCCATCTTCTAACAAGAGCTTCACATTGTCAATATGTCCTTTTTCAGCTGCCGGAATTAACGCATTGCCACCGTAACGGTTATGCTTAGTTAAATCTGGTGTCGCATTTTTTAACATATACGCTAAAATCTCCGTACGTCCTTGCGCTCCCGCATAAAGATAGGGACTATCACTAATGCTATTTTGCAGATTAATATCGGCACCCCGATCAATCAACGCTTTTGCAATCTCAATGTCATTATTGTGAACAGCGATATTGAGCGGTGTGTTGCCTTCTGTGTCGACTTCATCCACTTGATAAGTAGTATCTTGTAAAATTTCCTTGACCTTCTTCGTATCTCGTTGATTGGCTGCTTCTAAAAGCGCACCCACTTCATAGGTCTTCATCGGTTCTTTCACTTCCTCTTTTGATGTTGTTTGAGCTACCGAACGGGTTGTACTGGTGCTTTCAGTTTTTGCACTACTTTGAGTAGTCACCGTTTGACTATTTTTTGACGCTGCGGAGGGTGTTTCTCCTCCTTGACACGCAGCAAGTAATGGAATGGTCACGACACTTAATAGCCCCATTAAAATTTTTTTGTTCATTGTGCTCAACTTCCTTTCCTCGAGAGAAATATGAGATTTTTCTCCAGTGGTTCTAATCTAACGAATCTTTTTTTATTTGTCGATTAAAACGCTTTCTCTGTTTTTCTATTTTAAAAAGAGAGAAACCAAAAGCAGGAAGTCCTGCTTTTGGTTCCTATTCTCATGTCTAGTTTTTAAAAGGTAAATGTTGGATTAAAAGTTCCTTGGTAAGGTTCATGTTCCACGAATACTTGAATATCATTACCAGCGTTATCTTTGCCCATTCGAGTATACGTAAATCGATCATTGTTTAGTTCCGTTAATTCTAGCGCCGCACCGTAACGATTCGTACCAATAGATACATGGGCCCGAATCTTGTTATTGTCCACCACTTGGAAGTACCCAAAGTCGCCGCGGGTTTCACCCGTTTGTAAATTGAAAAATTCATATTTACTTGTGTTTGGATCAAATTTCGCTAAACTAATGAAATTTTGATTGGCCGCTGTCACATCATTCCCATTTTTATCTACGACTTTTGTGCCATTCCACAATGTTGTTCTTAAAATTTTATCCCCTGATTTATTTGTCACAATTTTGCCAGTTTGATTGGTTAATGCTTCACGTCCATTTGTAAAAGCTAATTTTTTCCCATGATAAGGGATGTGTTCCACGTAAACTTCAACATCATTCCCCAGTTTATCTTTTCCTAAACGTTTGTAAGTAAATTTATCTTTACTCACTTCAGTTAAATCCACTATGGCTTGATAATTTTGTGTCCGCGAAATTAAAATTCGTTTTGTACCATCACCTGTCACAAAAAATGTTCCTTCGTCACCACGGGTTTCCCCAGTATTTTTGTCGAAAAACTCGTAAAAACCGGTTTCACCATCATATTTTGCTAACCCAATAAAATTAGCATTTTCTGCCGTTAAATCATTACCTGCAGCATCATAAACTCGGGTTCCTTGCCAGTCCGTACCAGATAAAATCTTAGTCGCCTTGTCGCCTTTTGTTTGGCCATTGTTTTGATGTTTACCTAAATTTGCTGTAGCACTGTTTGGATTGGCTGCATGATCTGCAAATGCTGGACTTGCATAACCTGCTATCAGTAACGTACTTAATGTTACTAAAGTAATCGAACTTAATACTTTCTTTTTCATAAAGCATCGCTCCTTTTCTTTGATAAACCTATCTTAACAAACGATTCTAAACTACCACTGTCAGAAAAATGAACAATTTATAAACGATTAAAAACAACTATAAACTATTTTTTTGTTAAAAATAAAGTGGTCAAAAGAATCCTTTACTTTCTTTTGGCCACTTCATCTACTCGTAATTGACTAATTAGAACGTGAAGTTTGGCGTAAAGTCGCCTTCATACGGTTCATGTTCCACAAAAACTTTAATTTCTTTGCCGTTATTGTCTTTACCCATTCGTGTATACGTAAAACGTTTATCATTTAATTCTGTTAATTCTAATGCAGCTCCATATTTATTGTCACCAATTGAAACATGGGCACGGATTTTGTTATTATCAATTACTTGGAAGTAACCAAAATCTCCACGAGTTTTACCCGTTTCTAAATCAAAGAATTCATATTTACTTGTTTTATTATCAAATTTTGCTAAACTAATAAACATTTTATTTGCTTCAGTAACATCGTTACCGTCTTCATCTAAAACTTTCGTGCCATTCCATAATGTGGCCCCTAAAATGTCATCGCCAGGTTCATTGGTAACAATCTTGCCAGTTTCTGTTTCTAAATCTTTACGACCGTTCGTAAAAGTTAACTTTTTGTCAGAATAAGGGACATGTTCTACAAAGACTTCTACATCTTTACCATCTTTATCTTTCCCCATTCGCTTATAGGTAAATTTATCTTTCGTCACTTCCGTTAAATCAACCACTGCTTGATAGTTTTGTGTATCCGAAATTAAGATACGCTTTTCGCCATCGTCTGTCACGAAGAATGTGCCTTCATCGCCACGGGTTTCACCTGTTTCTTTGTCGAAAAATTCATAAAAACCTGTTTCACCATCATATTTTGCTAAACCAATAAAATTAGCATTTTCTGCTGTTAAATCATTATTGTTTTTGTCGTAAACTTTTGTGCCTTGCCAATCAGTACTGGATAAAATTTCTGTTAATTCTTGTCCTTTTGATTGCTCTTTAGCTGCTTCTGCTGAACTAGAGACTGCAGTGCTTGAGCTAGCTGCACTTGATTTATCTGTTGCAGAGTTGGCTCCGCCAGCACAGCCTGCAATCAACAACGTACTAAAGGTTAATAAGGTAAGCGCACTAAAAACTTTTTTCTTTTTCATGGTTGGTAATCCCCTTTTTCTTTTTGATATATCTAGAATAGCAAAGCCTTATAAACTCCTACTTGCCGAAAAATGAACAAATTATAAACAAATGAAAAAAAGTTAATAACAATACTAGCTTTTTTTTGTTCACTTGTAATACACTATAATTAAGAAATAGATTAAAACCACTAGGAGGGACGCTTTTGACCATTAAACGCCGCTTTTTTATTTCTTATATTAGTGCCATCATTATTACTTTAGCCTCTGTTTTAGCTGTTTTATCCTTAGCTTCTTACATCACATTAGGAACTGTCCCCAGTTTGCCCCAAGCTTACCGAATGATGAATAAGCAACGACCATTGACCGCTAACGAAGAAGAAAGTTATTTATCCTTAGATCAATTGTTAAAAAAGTCACCGAAATTACTAGATACGCCTTTAAGTAAAGAATTAAAGGAAACGATTCAAACAATTGAGGAAAAAGGATTAAGTGTGATTATTCGAAAGAATGCACGGTTTCCTTATTATTCGGATAATTTAGTAGAAAAATCTTTGTCTGTACATATTCCAAACTACGAAATGAATAATATTATGCCAACTGGCACACTGGATAATGCAGGGCGTCTATATCATTATGTCAAATCCGATTTTCATTATTTAGATGGTTCTAACGGGAGCTTTATTGTCTTGAAACGCGAAAGCAGCCTTTTTGAATTCTTCACACGCTGGATTATCTGGATGATTTTGTTAATTGTCCTTGTAGCAATTGCGGCAGCTTGGCTCATTAATAAGCGCTTAACCAAAACCACTATCGAGCCATTAGAAGCATTAGAAAAAGCGACTAAAACATTGGGTAAGGAGGCCCAAAAAGAAAATCCATTTACACCAACTAACCACCAAACCGTCTCAACGGAAGTCAAACAGCTTCAACTTAGTTTTGAACAAATGTGGCAAGATTTAGAAGAAGCCAATGCGGAACGCGAAAAATATGAAGATAATCGGAAAGAATTAATTGCCAATATTTCTCATGACTTAAAAACACCAATTACTTCTATCATTGGTTACGTTGAAGGCTTGATGGATGGTGTTGCCAATACCGAAGAAAAAAAACAGCGCTATTTAACGGTCATTCATGAAAAAAGTTTAGGCCTCAATGATTTAATTGAAGAATTATTTTTGTATTCTAAATTAGACCTAGACCGTGCTGTCTTTACAATGGAAAAGACCAATTTCACTCGTTTTATTGCACATATTCTTGAAGAATACCGTTTGGAACAAGAACTCGTGATTACTTCTGTACTTCCCACCGAAGCCTTATACGTTCAAATGGACCCCACGCAGATGAATCGCGTGATTACCAATCTAATTCAAAATAGCATTAAATTTGCGGATCCCACTAAAGAACAACTAGCCTTTACGATTTCTTTAACGCATAATCAAACAGACTTAGTTTTAACCATTACAGATAACGGCATTGGTATCGATAAAAAAGAATTACCTTATTTATTCGAACGCTTCTATCGTGTAGACAAATCTCGAACCCCAACAGTTAAAGGAAGCGGCTTGGGATTAAGTATTGTCAAACAAATTATTGACTATCATCAGGGAACAATCACTGTCACAAGTAAAAAAGGAGACGGCACCAACGTGATAATTACGTTGCCGTTGTTGGAGGATGAAAAATGAAACCACATGTATTAATTATTGAAGATGATCCAAGCATTGCTGATTTGCAAAAAGATTATTTAGAAATTAACGATATGACTGTCACAATTGAACATGATGGAAAAAAAGGATTGGAAGCAGCTTTAAATGAGCCCTTTGATTTAATTATTTTAGATGTGATGCTGCCAACTATGGATGGTTTTGAAATCTGTCGTGCAATTCGAAAAAAAAAGCAAACGCCGATCATGATTGTTTCGGCTAAAAAAGAAGATATTGATAAAATTCGTGGGCTTGGCTTAGGTGCTGATGATTATATAATCAAGCCGTTTAGTCCCAATGAATTAGTCGCTCGAGCAAAAGCCCATATGAACCGTTATCAATTGCTAAGCAAAGCAGAACAACCACCACAATTACTAAAAATCAATGAAATCGCTGTCGACACTGCCGCCCACAAAGTGTTTGTTTTAGAAAATGAAGTTATTTTTACAAGCAAAGAATACAAATTGTTGGTTTTCTTGATGGAACATCCTAATCGCGTGTGGAATAAAGAAGAACTTTTTGAAAGTGTCTGGGGATTTGATGCCTTAGATACTGAGGTTTCGACTGTCGTTGTTCACATTAAACGGATTCGGGAAAAATTAAAAAAGCCAATCTTTCTGACTCTCCAATTGAAACACTCTGGGGAAGTGGCTACCGCTTCAATCGATAAAGAGAGCAAAAATAAGTCGGAGCCTATTTCTAGGCTCCGACTTATTTTTTTATTAATTTACACGAGAAAATTTTTGATAAAGTTGGTTGAAAACAATCATAAATTGTTCAATTTCTGCCATTGTATTGCTTTCATCTAAACTAATGCGCACAGCGGAAGTCGCCAATTCCCCAGGCACATGCATGGCATACAAGGTGCTGCTAGCCATTTTTTTTCGGCTAGAACAAGCACTCGTAGTCGAAATATAAATCTGTTTTTCTTCCAATGCATGGACTAGCACTTCGCCGCGAATCCCTTTCAAAGCAAAACATAAAATGTGTGGCGCAAAATGTTCATTATCTTGTGAAAAAACAGTCACATTTTGAAATTCTTCTAGCGCCTTTAATAAATAACTCCGTAATGTCGCCACATGTTGCGGCCGTTGTTGTTCGTTCTCTAAATGCAAACGCAACGCTTTGGCCATTGCCACAATTGCTGGTACGTTTTCTGTCCCACTGCGTTGGTTGTTTTCTTGTCCGCCTCCTGTTAAAAGCGGCGCTAAACGTTTTCCTTGTTTCCAATACATAAAACCAATGCCTCGTGGTCCATGAAATTTATGTGCAGAAAATGTTGCAAAATCCACCCGATCCGTTAACCACTCTGAGTAATTAACTTTCCCAATTGCTTGAACGGCGTCTACATGAAAATGAATTTTAGGAAACTCCACTAAAACCTCGCTAATTTCTTTAATTGGTTGAATCGTTCCCACTTCATTGTTGACTGCCATAACAGAAACCAAAATCGTTTCTTTTCTAATTAATTTCTGTAGTTCCTCGACTTTTACACGACCTTCTTTATCCACTGGCGCATAAGAAAGTTCAAAACCTAGTTCGACTAATTGTTCCGCTGTTTCTGTAACTGCTGGATGTTCCACTGCAGAAATAATAATATGATTACCAAATTCTCGTTTTTCGATTGCCGTTCCTTTTAAAACCCAATTATCGCCTTCAGTTCCGCCACTTGTAAAATAGATTTCATTTGCTGAAACATTGATTAGCTCCGCAATCTGCTTCCGTGCTTGTTGTAAGAGCCGATTCGCTTGGTTGCCTAAGTCATGCAGACTAGACGGATTGCCAATAATCCGCTGACTGGTTTTTACATATGTATCTAAAGCCTGGGGGTAAATCGGTGTAGTTGCACTATTATCAAAATAAATCATTTGTCACCCTTCTTTTTTAAAATTCTTTCCCATTATATACTTTCTAAAGTATCACTTCAAGTCACCCCCACGCCATAAAAACAGAGGCTTGTCTGTCGACAAACCTCTGTTTAGTGATTGTTTAATTAAATTGCTGTTAGATTAGGGTTATTGATATTTTTAAAATAAAAATCTTCGATTCGTTTGAACGCCCCTGGCTCAACAGCTTCCAATGCTGTTCCAATTTCATCTAATGCATCTTGATAACGGAATTCTGTCGAGAATAAATACATGCTTTTATCTAAAGCCGTTCGGATGTTCTCGTGAGTATGACGATAGCGGTTTGCATATTGCATCATTTGTTCTGTCAGAGCTGCTGCATTGACTAAATCTTTTGTTTTCTTATCTAATAACTCTAAATCATCTTCGCATAAGTCACACAAACGATTGATTTCATCCATGTTAATGCGCATTTTATTTAAGGCTCGGCTTAAATCTTCAATTCGATCCGTTGCCACATAGAAAAATTCTAAGTAATCAGCAGACAAACCTGGTAATCGTTGCTTTTCAACATACCGTTTGATACTCCGTAAACGGAATTCGTATTCGTCGACTTTTTCTTGGGCGACTTTTTCGCCTTTTCTTAGTTCTTTCAATGAAGCATCAATTTCTAATTGTTGATTTTCAATATCATCTAAAATCTTATAGCATTCTTTATAGAACGCTTGAATTTCAGAGTAAGGAACGGTATGTTCTTTCATTCGAGGTTCCAAGTCTTTTTGACGGCGAATAATTTCTTCAATTTCCGTTTGGAAACCACGACTACGTCCTAGCTCGTTGTTATTTAAGGTGTAGCTTTGTGATACATGGTCCAATTCAATCATTAATTGACGGTTATTTTTTAAGGAATGAGAAATATAATCGTCAATAATTTTTTGATTGGTCACGACATATTTCTTCGCTTCAATCTCACGTTCCATCACTTCATATAATGCATCAATCGCCGTTGCTGTGTCGCGATTTGCGACCTCTACTGCGGCAATCTCTGTTTTCTCTAAATCAGCCATTGAATTCTCGACACGTTTTTTCGCATGTTGAATTTCTTCAGCAAAGTTTTGTTCAGGGAACACGTAATCGTCAGCTAATAATTGGTTGTAGCCTTCTTCGATTTCTTTTAATTGATCTGGGAAAGTTTCATTTAATTCTTCATACATTGGTGGAATCCGTTTCATTAAGTCTTCCAATTCATACGTATGACGTTCCGCATCTTCTAGGACTTCTCGAGCCTCGATTGGGTCCCCCGATGTATTTAGTGTGACAAATTGTGTGAATTCAATTTCGACGTTTCTTAATTGTTTTTGTATTTCGGAGTATGCTGGACCAAAGCTAGCTTTATCATCTTTTAGTGATTTACTTAATTCTTCATAGACATCCAAAGCTTTTTGAACTTCTAATGAATTGCGCTCTTCACTTTCACGTAATTCTTTCAAGCCATTACGAATGACTTCCACTTCGGCTTCCATTTCGGTCATCGTTTCATTCGCTTCCACGACTGCTTTCTTCGCTTTCATGAAACGGAAAATTTCATTTTGATTTTCGACTTCATAAATTTGACTCTCTAGTTCGGCGAAAGAACGCGTTGATAGTTCTACCCAACGTTGATTCCATTCACGGAAACTATTTTGACTCTGTCCAACTAGATGCATTTTTTTAATGTCATCGATTTCTTCAAAGACTGGCAAGTCAAACAGGGCTTCTTTACGAACTTCTAATTCATCTAATTGTTCTTGATTTTTTTTGCGCATAAAATAACCAATTAAGTATAGCACCGCAGCAATAATAACGATTACTAGTACTAAAATGATAATCCAATTATTCTTCATTTTGGCTCCTCCGATAATTTTTCTATAATAAAAGAAAGGTTGTTTGTTCTCTTCACACGGTTATCTATTGTTCCTGACCCTTGAAAAAGGGCATTCTTGCAGAAATACCTATAGAAAATTATAGCACAAACTGTATATTCATTCACTAGTTATAACAAATTTTTTTAAGAAAACCCGCGATCTTCTTACGAAGGGGTTGATTTACTGCTTTCATCGATCCGATTTTCACTAATTTTTTTACAAATATCACTTAGTTGTGTTAAGAAGGCATCCGCTTGACTTTGATCCATCCCAAAGTGTTCATCACGCATAGCCCAAACTTCTAGCCCAGCTTCTTTGGCAGAAGCAATGCCTTTTTCTGAATCTTCAATGGCTATACATTCCTGTGGCGCAACAGCTAATTCTTGTAACGTGTGCAGATAAATATCCGGCGCCGGTTTACTTTCTTCGAAATCTTCCCCACTCACGACCGCATCAAAATAACTACTTAATTGCCCCACTGTCAAAACCTCTTCAATTGCGTCTTTTGTGGAAGAAGAAGCTAATCCGATTTTATAGCCTTGTCTTTTTAAAAATTGTAAAACACGTTTCGCATTTTCATCAAGCACAGCTAAATAATCTATCGGATGCGCTTTTTTATAGGCTATGTATTGTTCATTTAAAAAAGCAATATCTAGCTCTCTTTTGTTGACTTGTTCAATCTTTTGCCATAATGAACGCATATCCGCGCCGACTAATTCCGGCAAGGTTAGGCCCTCAATGGTCAAATCAAATTCCGCTAAAAATGCTTTACGTCGCTCATAATAATAAGCTTCGCTATCTACTAGGACACCGTCCATATCAAAAATAATGGCAGTTTTGGATTCTGTCATACTATTTAACTCCTTCGTTACGACTCATATCTTTACAGTTTAACAAAATTTTAAGAAAAAATGAAGAACAAATATTTTCATGATTTCCTAACTTTCTGAAAATAAGTGGTTGCTTTTCTAAATGTTTTTCGGTATCCTTTTACTAATCTACAAATGAGAAAATAATTAAAAACAGGAGTGATAAACGTGAACGTAGTTAAATTCGGCGGTAGCTCGCTAGCATCAGCACCACAGTTACAGAAAGTCTTACAAATCGTCAAGGAAGAGCCGCGCCGAACGTTTGTCGTTGTATCCGCTCCTGGAAAGCGAACCCCGCAAGATATTAAAGTGACTGATTTATTGATTCAATACTATCAGCGCTACTTAAATAATGAGGAAATTGAATCGACAATCTCTGCCATCATTCGTCGTTATGAAGATCTTTTTGATGAATTACACTTGGATAAAGCAGTTTTAGCTGATATTGCTATTTCGATTCGCCAATTAGCCACTTTACCAAAAGAAAACAATGCTTTTTTATTTGACTATTTTTTAGCTAGCGGCGAGGACAATAATGCAAAAGTTGTTGCCAGTTTTTTCAATCAGAATGGCTTAGATGCTCGCTACATTAGTCCAAAAGAATTAGGTCTCCTAGTGACACCTGAGCCAGGCAATGCCCGCATTTTACCAAAAGCTTTAGAGAAAATTAGTGCCTATCGTGAGACTCAACAAATCTTGGTTATTCCAGGTTTCTTTGGTTATACAGAAGCCGGCGAAATTTGTACTTTTTCTCGTGGCGGTTCCGATATCACAGGGTCCATTGTTGCCGCAGGTGTTCAAGCAGATTTGTATGAAAACTTTACCGATGTGGACGGAATTTATGTCGCCCATCCTGGAATTATTGAACAGCCTCAAACGATTCAAGAATTGACCTACAGAGAAATGCGGGAGTTAGCTTATGCAGGATTTGCCGTCCTCCACGACGAAGCTTTAATGCCTGCCTATCGCGCAAATATTCCAGTCGTTATCAAAAATACTAACAACCCACATCATCCTGGCACCCTAATTACCACTTCTCGCAAAGTGAAGCATGCCCCTGTTGTAGGAATTGCTAGTGATCAAGGGTTCGCAAGTATTTACATTAGTAAGTATTTAATGAATAGAGAGTTAGGTTTTGGGCGACGGCTTTTAGAAGTACTAGAAAAATTAGCCTTAAGCTATGAGCATATGCCCTCAGGAATTGATGACATCACAATTGTTTTAAGAGAAGACCAGTTAACAACTGAAATTGAAAATAGACTGATGGCCCAACTCCAAGAAGTTTTAGCGCCTGATGAGTTACGCATCACGCATCACCTTTCCATGATTATGATTGTCGGGGAAGGCATGCGCCAACGAATTGGGGTTACTGCTGAAAGTACAATGGCGTTAGCCAAAGAAAAAATCAACTTAGAAATGATTAACCAAGGATCTTCGGAAGTAAGTATTATGTTTGGTATCAAAAAAGAACAAGAAGAAAAAGCCATCAAAGCCTTATATCGGACGTTCTTCCATGATTAATGAAAAAGACGAATGAGAAAACTCATTCGTCTTTTTCATTGGTCTCAGTAATTTTCAATTGGCGTTGAATTTCCGCTTTAATTTTAGCTTCTGGCGCAAAATCTTGTTCCCAATTTTCAGGTTTTAATACTTTATTTGTTTCCGGATCATAATGTGGCTGTCCATCTGGAAATAATTTTCCCATATTGGCTTGATGAACGATTTCAATAATTTTTGTTGGATTGACGCCCATTAAGCAAAACGAACCATAAGTAAAATACAATAAATCGACTAGTGCATCCACTTCCTCCACTAAAGGATCAGATACTGGTTTGCCTTTCGCCAAGACTTTCTGCTCTGCTTTATCGACAGATTTTTTTAATCCGTTGACCAATTGTTGAAAAAGCACCTGGTCATTATTAGCAGCACTATATAAAAATTCTACAAGTTCTTCAACTTTAAACTCTGCTCGTCGACTGGCTAGCTCTGGCGAAAAAGCAGTTGGTTGCTCTGGTTGTTGTGGATTAAAAACCTCGTGGAAGGCACAAGCCATTTCATAAGGGGATTGCTTTTCAGACATTCAGCTACCTTCTTTCTCAAAATAAATCTAATTGTTTTGGATTCAAATCATCGTAACTCAAATTCAAGACTTTTTGCATCTGTAGAGCGTTTTCTGCGGCATCGCCGCCAGAATTATTATTAAAAATCACGCCTACTTCTTTAGCTTCTTGCGACATTTTTAAAACAGCTTCGCTTAAATCAGCGATTTCCTGCGTATTATAATGATAGAGGGTTCTTTTTTTACGCCACTCTGCATCATTGGCTAACCAGCCAGCCGCATTACGTCCGTGAAACCGGAAGAGCACGAGATTAGGATTCGTTACATACGGATAAAAGGGCACTGGATTCGTAGGAATCTGCGGTTCATCTACAATCACAAGTGAAAATTTATTTTCTTTCATAAATTGCAACATTTGTTTTACAAAGTTTGGTTGATACCATGAATTATTTCGTAATTCAATGGCGATGGGTAGGTCTTTAAACCAGTGACGAATTTTTTGCAAGTAAGCGACATTTTCTTTCGTACAACCAAATGTTCCTGAAAATTGTACCAGAAAGGCAAATAATTTTTTACTTTCAATTAATGGGGCCATACTTTCTAAAAAGGCGGTGATCATTTCTTCTTCACTTGCATAATAGGTCTGCCACTCACCTTGACAACTGATTCCACTATAAACTTTCATGACAAAGCGAAAGTTTTCGGGAACTGCTTTGACCCATTCAGCTACTCGTTCTTTGGGAGGAATCCCGTAATACGCCGTGTCCATTTCAACTAGCGGTAAATGACTGGCATATTCATAAAGCGTGGCCCGTTTTTTTCCAGTTAAATAGTCGTGTTCACTAAAAGATGTTAATCCTAAGCGAATCATGTCCTTCCTCCTCTGCGTAACTTTTTATTTTTCTAAACCGTCATCTCAACTTAGTTGGTCCAATCGATATTCGCTTCACAATAGGTTTGACCATCAATCCGAATCTCATGGCGCGTTTTCAAGTGATTTTCTTGTTCGACAATTTCGTAATGACTTTCGACTTCTTGGCCATATTCTACTTCTTTGTCAAATTTCACAAGAATTTTTTTCGGTTGATGCGTTGTTAAAAAGTCATACCCTAACACATCCAATAACCAATTAAAGTAAATCGCATTATTAACATGTTGATTGCCATCAATATCAAAAAAACGCACACGATAAGGTAAAAAGTTCCCCTCTGTGACCTTTTCAATTTTTTCATGGCGATAAATTTTAGTGATTTTTTCAGAATCAAAAGGTGCAATAATTTCTGGTAATACACTACTGATTTTCCGATTTTTTTGATCCATTAAGACAAAGGTTGATTTCACAAAGACACATTCATTGCCTTCTTCATCATGAACCCAAAAGTTACGATAACAAAAATATTTGTTATAACTCATAGCTTGCGTTGTAATTGCTACTTTTTCACCAACTTTTGGTAAACGGTGAATCTCTATTTCATAGTTGGTGATGACCCAGCCTAGGCCAAATTGGGCGACATAAGCTGCATTTCTTCCTAGTAATTCTGTTTGTTCTTCTGATACTTTAATGACAACCGCTAACAAAGCCGGTATTTTCATTGCACCAGTAAAATCGCCGTCATAGTAGGCAACTTCATAAGAGGATGTATGTTTTTTTTCCACGAAATAATCTCCTTTTTCCAATGGCTACTTTCGTGTCATTGTTTCTTCTTAAAAGTATACCACGTGATTTCTTCAATTGCGATTCCGAATGAAAAATTAACAAAACTTTGAAAAACACTATTATTTATATTATTTAAAAACATTCTTAATATTACTTAAAAAATATTGTTTTATTTTTAAAAATAACATTTCTTATTATTTGTATCCGAAAGATTATTATGTTATATTCCTATCTGTAAGCGCATACAAAATAATTTTTTAGGAGGTTTTTTTCGTGAAAAAGAGTTTATTAACAATCGTCCTGGCTTTTAGTTTTGTTTTAGGTGGCGCTGCATTGGCCCCTACTGTTTCGGAGGCTCATGGTTACGTAGCAAGTCCTGGAAGTCGTGCTTTCTTTGGTAGTTCTGCTGGTGGTAACTTAAATACAAATGTTGGTCGTGCACAATGGGAACCTCAAAGTATCGAAGCGCCCAAAAATACGTTTATTACTGGTAAATTAGCCAGTGCAGGTGTCTCAGGTTTTGAACCTTTGGATGAACAAACAGCTACTCGTTGGCACAAAACAAACATTACCACAGGTCCCCTTGACATCACTTGGAACTTAACTGCCCAACATAGAACTGCTTCTTGGGATTACTATATTACTAAAAATGGCTGGAATCCCAATCAACCATTAGACATTAAAAACTTCGACAAAATTGCTTCAATTGACGGCAAACAAGAAGTTCCTAATAAAGTTGTTAAACAAACAATTAATATTCCGACAGACCGCAAAGGTTATCATGTCATTTACGCTGTTTGGGGCATTGGTGATACGGTGAACGCCTTTTACCAAGCGATTGATGTGAACATTCAGTAAAAACACTCACATCTTAAACTAAATTAAAGGAGTTCTCAAAAAATGAAGTTAAAAAAAATAATTCCTGCTTTTCTCCTTCTTTCAACCGTAGCAGTTGGCTTGTGGTTAACGCCTACTCAAGCTTCTGCAGATGCTGCGGATACGATGGTAGATATCTCTGGCAAAAAAGTGTTGGTTGGATATTGGCATAACTGGGCCTCAAAAGGACGCGATGGTTACAAACAAGGAACATCAGCATCACTGAACCTTTCAGAAGTAAATCAAGCCTACAATGTCGTACCGGTTTCCTTCATGAAAAGCGATGGTCTGACACGGATTCCTACGTTCAAGCCTTATAACCAAACGGACACTGCCTTCCGACAAGAAGTCGCACAATTAAATAGTCAAGGTCGCGCAGTTTTATTGGCACTTGGTGGAGCAGATGCACATATTCAATTAGTCAAAGGCGATGAACAAGCCTTTGCGAATGAAATCATTCGTCAAGTGGAAACATACGGCTTTGATGGTTTAGACATCGATTTAGAGCAATTGGCGATTACTGCTGGCGACAACCAAACCGTTATCCCTGCTGCGTTGAAAATAGTCAAAGACCATTATCGAGCACAAGGAAAAAATTTCATCATTACGATGGCGCCAGAATTCCCTTATTTAAAACCTGGTGCCGCTTATGAAACATACATTACTTCCCTAAATGGTTATTATGATTACATTGCCCCACAATTATATAACCAAGGCGGCGACGGTGTCTGGGTTGATGAAATTATGACTTGGGTTGCTCAAAGCAACGATGCTCTAAAATACGAGTTCCTCTATTATATGTCTGATTCATTAATCCATGGCACACGCGGCTATCTACAGATACCAAACGATAAATTAGTCCTTGGTTTACCAGCAAATCGGGATGCTGCTGGTAGTGGCTATGTTGTTGAGGCTACCCCTGTAGCCAAAACTTTTGATCAGTTAGCAAAAGACGGTAATCCTATCCGTGGCTTAATGACTTGGTCTGCAAATTGGGACGTTGGTCAAGATGTCAACGGCAAGTCCTACAACAATGAATTTGCGACACGTTATAGTAACCTCGTAAAATAAAAGCTATTTTGAGACAGAACACCGCATTTGGTTCTGTCTCTTTTTAAATTTTACTCACCTGTCTTTCAATAATCCAAACAATGTTCTCTCGCTTTCTAACCAATTAATTTTAAACCAATCACAGAAACAATGATTAAAAAAATAAAAAATATCCGGCGTGGGTCTTTTGATTCACCTAAGAGCATTCCTAAAATAGCGCCTCCTGCTGTACCAATTCCTGTCCAAACCGCATAAGAAACGCCCATCGGTAATTGTCTCATCCCTAAATATAAGAATAAGAAACTACCACTAAACGCTAGAATTAAAATTAACAATGAACGTAAGTCTTTTTTTGTTGTAAATAGTTTAATTGAACCTACGCCAAAAATTTCAAAACAGCCTGCAATAACTAAGTATAACCAACTCATCTTGTTTCCTCCTCTTTATTTCCAGTTACCATTTTTAAGCCAATTACACCTATTAATAACAGCAACAGAAAAAGAACTTTTCCTATGCCCAATGGTGTGTGGAATAAAAAATGATCTGTCACAATAGTTCCAGCACTACCTAAGCCAACAAATACAGCATAGGCTGTACCGACTGGCAATTTCTCTCCTGCTTTAATCAGCGCATAGAAACTGATAAAGATTGCGATTACTGTCCCTAAAATCTCCCACCATGTTGTGCTATGCTTCATGCCAATGACCCAAATCACTTCACAAAAAGCGCCAAAAATAACTTTTAACCAAGCTTTACTCATCTTGTTTTCCTTCCCTTCCAAACAAAAAAAGTGCCAACAAACAGTTCAGCTATGGCCTAAGAACTGTTCATTAACACTTTAGTCGCAAGCATCCGGCGATGTTTACGAAAGTTTATGTATTAAAATATCTCAGGCTATTATATTCTTATTTTTAAAAAAAATCAACTAAAAAATAATAGTTCGAATTCGAGACATTTCTTTTGCATTTTTAGGACTAATCATTTAAACTTACTTTTAGTAAGTTAGTTAATTAAAAAATTATTTTTCTTTTAGGAGGATTTTTATTATGAATACACAAATTTTAGGTTTACACCACGTCACTGCCATGACTTCAAGTGCTGAAAAAATTTATCACTTTTTCACCGATATTTTAGGTCTACGTTTAATTAAGAAGACTGTCAACCAAGACGATATTGAAACATATCATTTATTTTTTGCTGATGATGCCGGCTCTCCCGGAACAGACATGACTTTCTTTGACTTCCCAGGCTTACCTAAAGGAACCAAAGGAACGAATACAATTTCTCGTACTTCCTTCCGTGTAAAAGATGATGCTGCTTTGGATTACTGGGTATCACGCTTTAATGAATATGCAATTGATCATGGAGAAATTCAAGAACGTTTTGGCAAAAAGTATTTAGAATTTGAAGATTTTGACAATCAACGTTACCAACTTATTTCTGATGAAAAGAACCAAGGTGTTGCAGCCGGCACGCCTTGGAAAAAATCTAACGTCCCTAGCGAACACGCTTTAATCGGCTTAGGTCCAGCCTTTGTAACTGTCGAAAATTACGAACATCTGCAACTAGTTTTAACTGAAGTTTTAGGGTTCAAATTGATTGATGCTGAAGGTAGTTTCCATTTATTTGAAGTTGGCGAAGGTGGGAATGGTGCCAGCATTATCGTAGAGCATCGAGAAGATTTGCCAGCGGCCCAAGAAGGCTACGGCAATGTCCATCACTTAGCCTTGCGCGTTGCCGATGAGGAAGCACTACGTTTCTGGATTGAAAAAATTAATCGTTTGGAATTTCCTAATTCTGGCTTTGTGGAACGTTTTTACTTTAAATCTGAATATTTCTTGGCAGCAACACATGTGTTATTTGAACTGGCAACCGATGGTCCTGGGTTTTTAGAGGATGAAACCTATGAACACGCTGGTGAAAAATTATCATTACCGCCATTTTTAGAACCAAAACGGGCAGGGATTGAAGAATTTGTGCGTCCTTTCGATACTTCAGATGCGAATGTTCAAAGAAATTAGTATTTTTTCTAGGAGGTTCCTATGATTCATTACAATAGTAACGAGTTATCTGCAAAAACAGCGTATAAATTTTTATCAGGAAGTATTATTCCTCGGCCAATCGCTTGGGTTACAACACAAGATACAGCTACAGGTGTCGTCAACGCTGCTCCCTTTAGTTTCTTTAATGCGGCGGCAGCTGAAATTCCTTTAGCAACGTTGTCCATTTTACGACCAGACAAAGAGCCTAAAGATACGGCACGAAACATCTTGGCTACTAAAGAACTTGTCATCCATTTCGTTAACGAAGACGTTCTTACTCAAATGAATCAGACTTCGGCGTCTTTAGCAGCAGAGATCAGTGAAATTGACACATTCGGTATTGAAACCATTGCCAGCCAGACTGTTACTGTTCCAGCAATCAAAGCCGCGCCGATTCGGATGGAAGCTCGCTTACATCAATATGTACCTATTGCTAACCATGAAGGTCAAATTATTACGGATTTATTCATTGTAGAAATTACCGATTTCTATTTTGATTCAGCCGTTTTCGATGAAGAACATCAGTACATTTTACCTGAAAAACTCCAACCGATTGCTCGTTTAGCAGGCAATGATTATACAACATTGGGCGAAATCCGTGAAGTTCGCCGCCCAACGTAAAAAGAAGGCCCCCGCCATGACGGCGGGGGCCTTCTTTTTCTGTTTTATGCTAATGCTCCCATTGGATCCCAAGGATTTGGTCCAATTTTCACAAAAATTGTAAAAGCCCGTAAAACAGGCATTTATAATGCTATATAATACTAATAAAATTTATAAAAAACAACATAATCTGACAAAGTATTACTACTTTTGCCCTTTTCATGCCCTTTTTAGCTATGGACCATACAGGGCTCGAACCTGTGACCGAACGGTTATGAGCCGTTTGCTCTAACCAACTGAGCTAATGGTCCTGAAAAGAGCCGCCTTGGGGACGGCGACTCGAGAGAAATTTAAATAAGTGTATCCTTATTTTATATTAAAGCTATTAATAATTCAATGTTTGACCAGGATAAATCAAGTTAGGATTTGCTAATCCGTTTAATGCAGCTAAAGCTTGATAAGTAGTGCCAAGTTTTGCTGCAATACTAGATAAATTATCACCAAACTGGACTGTGTAAACATTACCTGTTGCCGATCCATTGACTTTCAAAACTTGACCAGGATAAATAAGATTTGGATTTGTCAATCCATTTAATGCCGTTAACGTTTGATAGTCTGTTCCGTATTGATAAGCAATACTTGATAATGTTTCGCCGTATTGTACCACATGAGTCGCTTCTGGTTGTTTATCAGGAACAGTTGCCGCATCTGGCAATAATTCAATATCACCTTTACTAATCCATGACAAGATACCTTCAAGCAATACTCTACTTCCAGTTACTTCTTGCACTTTATAGCTGTTTCCTTTTACCCATTGCGGAATAGCTTCACCAGTTGCCCAAGCATCTACATTAAATTTTACTTTGACTGTATCGCCAACTTTAACATCAGAACTTGGTGTATTTTCTACTTCTTTACCTTCCTCAATAGCTGGTGTGTCCGTTTCTGGTTTGTCTGTTGCAGTATAACCATTATCAGTAATACCTGTTAAATCAACATTCCCATCTAACCCACCAGCAATATAAGTAGAAGTAAATTGCCAAATCCCGATACCATCCATACTTGGGAAATAAGCATACAATGGTTCTGGCGTTACTTCATAACTAGGATAGGCTGCAATCCATAAAGAATTAGGAAACTCTTTAATAATTCGCTGATAGTCCACATACTGCAACGTAAAAGGCTTGTATGAATAATACATTGGTGTATATCCTGCTTGTTTGATACGACGCATACCATACAAAATCGTTTCTGTATTTGCGTTTACGTCAGAACTAGCGCCATGCTCAAAGTCTAAAGCAACGATGGAATTTTTAGGCGTTTGAATACGTGGCAAGAAATAATCCATCGTTGTTTTCGCAATGTCCATGTTTCCCCAAGTGTCATACCAAATATAGGTATGCGCACGTTTACCTTGTGCAATAGCACTTGCCACTTGCGTTTTATATGTGTATTGTTCATAAATACCGCTAGCATTGTAGCCGCCAATTTGAGCGATAGCGAATTTATCATGTGCATAGCCAAAACGGCCTTGTTCACCTTGGTAAATAGCCCAATCCACACCTTGATCGCCTTTAGCAGCAAGTACAGCTGTAGGCATAAAAAATAGAGCGACAAGCGCTCCTACTAAAATTTTCTTTTTCATTTTTATTTCTCCTTGTCTTTTAAATTATATGCTGATACTCCTGTTACCACTCCTAAAAAAGTTGCTATGGCATTAATAGTTAAAACAGCCATATCTGTTTGCTGCCATCCATAAGCTTTACCTAGCGTGGCAACAAAAACAGAACTCGCAGGCAGCACTGTTAGCACGCCCCATTTGATAATTTTGTAGTACTTATCTGGTAGAATCATTCTTATACACCTCCTAAATATTTTGTAAATAAATAGACAACTACTGACACCCCTATGCCCGCAATTGTCCGCCAAGACCATTTCTGATTTTCCTTTATTTCTTTGATATCTTCTTCATTATTTTTAGCAATAGAGAAAGCATAATCAGCCTTTTCCTTAGCATCTTCTGTCTTTTCTCTTAACACTTCGTAGTTATCGAGCTTTGTCTCAATACGCACTAAACGCTCTACAACATCTTGAATCAGTTCATCCTTCACATAAAGTTCCTTCTTCCTTTGCCTAAACGCCTTTAACTTCTCTAATAGATAATGAGATAATCGCTGTCCTAAAAATTTTCTTGCCTTCACGCATACGAGCTTCAAATTTAATAGTGTCACCAGCAGCTATTTTTAATACAATACTTCCTTCGAACATATTCGATAGATTAATAGCTAAGCCAGTAGGTGCACCTAACTGAACTATTTGATAAGTTTTAGTATTTTGCAATAACTGACAATAGACATAGTCGGTACTAATTGCTCCATGTATTTTAAAAGTAGCACTGATCTTTACCATAATCTCTCTAGTAAATGTGATAGATTTCTTGTCTGCATTAATGGTGAAAGGGAGCTTTTTAGAATCATGCCCAAAGTCAGTAGCTAATAACGGCCCTAAGGGATATGTGTATCCTGAGGATACATCCGCTCCGTCAGTACCTGTACCAAAATAAGCTTCAAACGGTAGCTCTTTGGTCATAAAAGTTTCTATTTCCGTAAAATTTGCGTTTAAATCATCTTGAGCATTTAGTTGACCTCGTTCAAAATTTGTTTTCATCTAATTCGACTCCTTTATTTTAATTTGTACACTCTTATTTCCTTCGTTTAATAAATATACAAACGGACTAACTCCACTGATTTTAGGCGCTGACATTTTCCAATCGGTAGGCACTTTCACCGTAATAGCGTTTTTTGTTGGGTACCCGATTTTATTCGGTATAGTTTCTGGTATATCACCTAGCCAGTTTTCTTCCCCTAACGATGTAATACCAAAACCATTTGTCAACGCCAATACTTCAACATTTGGATAATCAAATGGCAAATCATTTTTTTTGAATAACAGTTGATCTGGTGTTAAACTTGTGATTTGTTTCTGTAGATTTAAAGCTATATCCCCCTCCATCGATTGAGAGATACTCTCTAAAAATGCCTGCCAATCTGCTTGAGCTTGTTGTATATATTCATTACCTTTAGCAAGAATTGCTTGCATATCCGCTTCAAACTTTACCTTTTCGTCTTCTGTGTATTGGTTCATCTTATCAATAATCGCTTTTAATATAGCATCGTATTGTTCTTCTAAACCTGAAACATTGACCTTCTGAAACGGTGATGAATACCCGCACACTTTCTCATCTGCCCGTTTGTCTGTGATTAAATCACTTGTGATACTAGACACATTTCTAGGAACTTTTATTGTTGCTAATTGCAGTTCGTAAACGTCTGATGTACGCGTCACGGTTGTATCATTCTTTTTAACAGCTAGGAATACATTCCGTACACTTTTATCCATTCGAACTACAATACTATCTGTCCTGTCTTGAGTACTACTTGCTACATCAATACTCAAAGCTTTTGCACTACTATTTAAAAATACTTTCCCAGTGAATGAATAACCTGAATCGACCTGTACTCTCATCCCTCCGTTAGGACTAGCTGTGACTTTTAAAGCATTAGCAGTTGTTAACGAAACGCCATAAGAAAAAAGACCCTCAAAAAATCTCGAGAAGTCGCTATCATCATACATTCTATCGCCATCAATAGATAGCCACGGAAAACTCCATTCCATTTGTTACCTCCTACTTCCTACCTAAAACATCAAAAATAGTAGGTGTTTCTTTACCGAAAATCGGTTCAATAAAAAGGCCTTTAGAATCATAGGTCTTTTTAATAGTTGTTATAGTTGATGTTTTTTTCAAGTTATATAAGTTTGATTTAATAGTAATCGTGTCACCCAATTGATAATCTTCACCTAATTTAAACAATTTTGAACTTGTAGGAACTTCACCACTTAACGTCAAAATCCGTTTACGCTCTGAGAGCTTACTATTTCCTCGATTTTTTAAAGCTTCAATATATTGCGAATCGGTCAAAGTCACTTCATCAGTATTCTTTTGTAAGTCTCGAGCATCGACGTACAGCTCTTTACGTTGCAGTCCCGTTTTATTATTTCCGACAACAACACTTTTCCGTTCAGCTCCTTCGCCTTCACCAAAAACAATAGCAGTTGAAGATTCATCAAAGTTATTGTTCTGATATCCCGCTTTGGTTAAGTTTTCATATTCGTCTGAAAACTCGATAGTTCCAGAAACATCTCTACCTTTAATGATGGTTAACGTATTGCCAGGTGCACCTAACTTAGTCGCCACCTCTCGTATTCCAAAGTCATAGGATGTGCAAAGCGTTTCAATTTCTTCGGCTACCACTCCATAGCTATTTTGATATTGAATAGAACTATTCCCTAAACTAGGTCGAGGGCCCAATTTTAAGTATTGAATTTTTCTTTTCGTATCTGAAGGATTTACCACTTCGTTATTAAGATGTTCCCACACAATCTGTTCTGGCGGCGCTGTTTTATTATATATTCGATAAACAATACGATCTAAAGCCTTACCTAACAGCGATTTTCCTGATACTTTTATTTGTGCTGTCGCTTGATCGTCAACCACTACAGCATCAATATAGAAATACAGACCTTCCATATAAATAACAGTGTCTGGAATAAACATTTTTATATTCGCTGGTGTTAAACCCACAAACAGCTCAAAAGTCGAATAGCTATAATAGTTAAGATTAACCGTTAAGCTTTTGAAACCATCGAAAACTTTTTCGGAAATAAAATTCCATTGGTTATTTACATCCTGCGTAAAAATCTCTAATTCCATTACACACCGCCTACCAACGGCTGAAAGTCAAGTTGTACAATTACATTCCCAATACCTGTAGTAGCCTTTACTTGAAAATAATTATCGCCTTTTTCAAGCTGCAAAAAAGTAGAATTAGAATCCCGCAATGGCATAGCGTTAATTTCAACTCCATTAGGATCTGTCATTATCGCTTCTTTCTGCCCTCGAGTAGTAACTAATTTAAATTTAGTGCCTGCCTGAAAGGAGCCTTTAAAACGGAAAAACTCTTGAGTAATTACATTATATACTTCTGGATCTGTCGCTTCTGCACCCAAAGAAAAATAAAACGTACCACCTACTGACACATCACCATCATTAGTTACTGGTACAATTTCACCACTTTTTAGCGTAGCAAACTCATACCATTTAGTTATTTCTAACGGCCACGTATGTTTTTTCGTAGCAACAGCTAAAGGAATTAGCGTATTATACTTGCTCATATCTGACCAATACGGGTCTAAAGCTAAAAAAGTACAGGTAAAGACCTGCGTAATATTTTTAGCAGGATCAGGTAAATCTGGCGCTTTGACTACTAAAACATCAATTTGAAATTCATGATCAAACATCCTATAAATTAAAGTGCCAGCTATTTTAGGATTTAACGTTTTTATCATCTCATGCTGTAAATCGAAAAGATCCTTTGTTCCTTTAGCAATTATTTCACCTTTTATCGTTAAATCGCGCTTATCTAAACGCTCCGAAACTTTAATAACACCATCTAGTCCATATTGTTCTTCTGTTATGATCTTATTTTCAACAGCTCCGAAGCCTGTTTTACTTTTAACGGTAAAAGGTGGTTGAACACCGAAACTAATCAAAGAACCTTCCGAGTTCTTGTATATAAGTTCGTACATCCAACCTACCTCCTTATCTTCTCAATGTTGCAAGGTCTTGCAACTTGTATTTTGTTTCTCTTGCAATTTCTCTAGGCGTTAAAGGCTCGGGACTTGTAATATATTGTGTAACATTGATATCTCCGTCTTTTTGTTCAGCCATTACACCTCTCACTGCAGTTTCAACATATCCTAACAGCGTGTCAATCGGTGCGACAGCCTCTGCGCCAGCTTCTCCACCTATCATTGCGTTATTTCCATTCATGCCAAATATGGTAGGTTGCGTCATGATACCTCCGTCTTTGTACCATTCTATGCCCAAACTTGGTATTTTACCTTTCAGTAAATCGCCCGCAGACCAACCAGCCGGACTAATAGAAAAGTGAGGCAGTGGAATTTTCGGCCAGCTAATATTAAAGTTAAAGAAACCTTTAATCGCATCTACTACATTTTTCACTAGATTTTTAGCCGCATTCATTGGCCCATCAATAGCATTTTTTACACCATTAAAGATATTAGAGACGGTTCCTGTAATACCACCCCATACATTTGAAATAGTATTTTTCACTGCGTTAACTACATTACTAATAGTATTTCTTACACCATCCCAAATAGATGAAACGGTATTTTTCATACCATTAAATAGATTCTTAACGGTGTTCACCGTTGCACTAACAATATTAGACACGGTCGATTTAATACTATTCCACACCGTGGATGCTGTATTTCTAATTGCGTTAAAAATGTTTGTTATTGAATTTTTTAAAGCATTAAAAATATTTATCACTGTGTTTTTAACAGAAGTAACGATATTGGAAATAGTCGTTTTAATACTATTCCATACACTAGAAGCCGTGTTTCTAATGGCATTAAAAATGTTTGTTATCGTGTTTTTCATAGTATTAAATATCGGTGTAACAAAGTTAAGGATAGCCTGCACAACATTAGAGATTGTTGTTTTAATAGCATTCCAAACGTTAGTTGCTGTGTTTTTAATTGCGTTAAAGACATTAGTAATCGTCGTTTTAATAGCATTAAATATAGGAGTGACAAAATTTTTAATAGCCGTAGAAACTGAAGTAACTGTATTTTTAATTCCGTTCCAAGCGATTGTTACAGAGTAAACGACAGCATCCCATATCTGTTGAAAGAAAGTTTTAAACGCATCAAAAATACCCTTAATAACTCCAATGAAACCGTTAATTATTCCTGTGACGGTATCACCTATTTTTTCCCATACACCGGTAGCAATTGCTTTTATGAGATCCCATAGATATTGAAAATACGCTTTAAAACCATCAAAAATACCTTTCCAGATATTAATTGTATTGACGATTATCGCCCCTACTACAGCGTATATTACATTCCACACTGTTTGTAGAAAATTCTTAATGCCGTTAAAAACGTTTTCTACTGTTTTTTTGAAACCATCAAATGTTTTCTTGCCAGCATCCGTGAATTTCTTCCAAATTTCTGAGACTTTAGCGGTAATATCATTCCACGTTTTTACTAAGCTATCTTTTAACCCACTAGCTGTTTTAACGATTGAATCCCACGTATTTTTTATAAAATCGGCTATGCCATTAAATATCTCTACTGCTTTATCTTTAACGGAGTTCCATGTATCAAATAGAAACTTAGTAAAAGATTTCCAAATCTTTTGTCCTATTTCAGTTTGGGTGAAAAAATAAATTAACGCCGCTACTAACCCCACGATTGCCGAAATAATCAACACAAAAGGGTTGGCGTTTAACACTGCGTTAAAAGCTGTTTGAATTGCGGTGTAGGCTTTTGTGACACCTGAAACTATTTTAGTAGCTGTTGATACACCTTTCATGATAATTTTATAGGTTGCTAAAGCGGCTCCTACTCCAACTATAATAGCTTTTAAAGAACTAAAAATAGCTTTATTTTTAGTTATAGCCTTTGTAAAATTAGAAAAAGCAGGGATGACATTATTTACAATAACCTCACTCACAGCTCCTGATATGTCCCAAATCACCTCTACGATTTTTTCAATCGCAGGTAATACTACTGTATTTATTGTTTTAAATGCAGATTTAAAAATTTCTATCGCTTTAGGTACTACAGCTGTGAAAATATCGGCAAAAGTAATTGACCATGTACTAAATACTCCTGCCAATTTCGTAAATATCATAGACACTTGACTGCCCGTATCCTCAAAAATCCCTTTTATTTCAGGCAGTTCTTTTTGTACAATCTGAGCTACATTTTTTATAGCATCACTAATCCACTTAAAAGCCCACTGAAGATTCATCACAAAACCTGAATTTTGAATGCTGTTAAATGCATCCATAGCCGATTTTTGGAATCCCCCAAAGTCTGGTATAACTGCAGCTACCTTATCACCTAAGCCACTTAAGCCTTTCGTAATGCTTTGAATAATCGAAACGACCGTTCCTAAAATAGGGGTGCCTATTTTTGCTAAAAAGTCCTGCCACGCTTGTTTTAAGTTACCCATAACGTTTTCATATCCGTCGGCTTCGCGAGCAGCCTGTCCTACAGCTCCGGCTTGTTTAAGCATGTTGCTAGCATAATCTAAACGAGTAGCTTGTTTCGTCGCTTCATCTAAATTTTGCCAATCTTTTGTAGAACCTACTACTCCCTGAGAAATAGCAAACTGCGCCATTTGAGTATCATTTGCAAAAATCCCTATCGCCTCACCGGCTTCGTAGTTTCCTTTTAGAAACGAAGTAAGAGAACTTGAAGCATCTTCCAGTGAAACATCATAGAAAGCTGCAGCATCTGCCGCTAAGGTAGTTGCTTGCTCTGATTTCTTCATTGCGGCTTCTGTATCTAGCCCTAAACCTTTAAACATTGAAGTAATTCGAGAAAATGTCGGCTTTATACGGTTAGGTAGGATATTCATTTTTTTACCCATGCCATCTACCATTTTTTGTGCTAACGGTTCTAACTTACCAAAAACCTGGGTAAATTGTGCATTCAAAGCTTGTGCACTTGCCGCGGCTTCTACGCTTAGCTTCCCAAAATTAACGATTTTTTCTACGGCAAAAGCAGCACCAATTGCTAGCGCTGCTTTTTTAAAGAACCCCACTAATTTACTTGTTGTTGATTGTCCCTTAGATTCCGTCTCGTCCAAAGCCTTATTGGCTTCACCATTATCGACACCGATTGTACCAAAAAGCTTGAAAATTTCGCCCATTAAGACACCTCACCTTCTTTTCGAGGTTTAACAAATTGACTAGCAAAATCTAATGCTTTTTGTTGTTCTTCTTTTGTGGTAGATTTCGCTTTATTTTTACGTAAAGGTCTGTATTTTTGTTGTTCTTTAAATTCTTGTAAAGACTGCGTCATCTGTGTGTGCAACCACTGATTGTAGATTTTTTCTTCTTGTTCCACTTCTTGAACATAAAAAATAAATTCCATTAAGTCACACAAACGATAGGTACGAAGTAACGATATCGGATCTCCGTACCTTTTGAACAACAAATCTTTAATTCGGTGTTCGCCGTCTTTTATTTCAATAAGCTGGCGATAGAAGAGAAAAAATCAGCTAGTTCTGGTTTCTTAAAGAAATCGACTAATAAAGTCGTATACTCCTTTAATCCAAGAGCTGAAATTTCTTGTACGGAGGCGCCTGTTAACTCTGCTAAAAGTCCATTAATGTCACTCTTAATATCTTTTAAGTTAAGCATGACTTTTTGCAACATCGCTGCGCCCATTTCAATGCCACGCTTAGTAGCTTCTTTGTCAGCTTTTTCTTTGGCTGCATCAATTTTTTTCTGTTCTGCTTTTGTCGGCTCTTTCGTTTTATGATCAAACAGCTCTACCTTTTCAGCAGATTCGATATTTTTTTCAAATAAATTGATAAACTCATCTTTTACATCAAGTTTTCCGACAATGGTTAGTAATGTAAATAAGTCATCACCTTTTAATTCACGCATTTCTAAAGTCATTTTATTATTCCTCCATGTAAAAAGGACGACTATCGAGCCGCCCTTTATTAGTATTTTTTTACTTTGCTGGGATTGTCACAGAAACAGCCGTACTCCACTCGGAACCGAAGCTGTGTTCATTTAAATAGGCTGCTTTTTCTGTATCATTTGAACCTTGTCCCACTTCGCTAAAGCCCTGAACATATAGAAAAATTTGATCGTTCGGCTTAGAGCTAGGTATATTTGCCTTTAGCAGCTTCCAGTTGTTTGTTTCACTGTAGCCCATCATAGTAGCTTGGCTAGGTTCCGATTGATTAGCACCGCTATAATGAATGACATAACTAGTTGACCCATCACTTGCCCATGATACTGAAATAGCCCCGTCTTCTTCAACAGTTGCCTGCACGTTTTTAGGGACTTCGGGACGTACGGGTACAGGATTGTTTGAAGTCCCAGGGTAATAAATGCGGAATGGGAATTCATCATTTATTAGCTGTTCATAAGAAGCATTAGCTGTGATTTCCTGTTCAATTACTACCTCTTTGCCATCCTCTGTTTTAATTTCAAGTCCGCTTTTCACCAATCCGTTATCTAACGCAACGATGATAGGCTGTTTCGTTCCATTATGAATACCCACAACGGCCATGTTAGGGATATAGTCCCCTTCTTCTAAATAGCGTTTAGGTTTAATAATTTTATAACCAGCAGGTGCTTCATCTGTAGTAGCTTCTGTCATCGTAGCATTTAATGATCGGCGTAAATTTTCTGCTGTTAATTCAATCAAGTTGGCTTTCATCGTAGCTGTGGCTGATTCAAGCACATTCAAACCTACTACGTCCATAATATAAGCACCGTCTACTTCCACTTTACGGTAAGAAAGTTCTGTTTTGATTTCTACACCACCAGAAGTTGCCCCCATGGGAATACCGGTAAACTCCTCTTTCTCTTTATCGTATTTAAAATCGGTAAATACTGTCGCAGAATCAATGACAAAATTGTCTGCGGTTGTTTTTGTATAACCTGTTTTAGGTAGTGCCATATTCTTTCTTCCTCCAATCGACCGCTACATAAAAGCGGACATTTCTTCTTTTTAACAGCTCTTCTTTTGTTGGTATTTTATTTGATCCTTGAAAACTAAAAATGAGATTTAGTTCTGGAGTTAGTACCCTTTTGTAACAAAGAGCTGTTTTTAACTTGTCTTCTAGAACAAGCAAGTTTAAAAATGAATTATTTTTGTCAAAAATATCAATATCCAGATAAAAACCATCTTGATTTCTACGAATAGGCTCGGAATCAAAATCAAAGGTGGCGTATGGATAGATGACCTCTTTTCGAGGATTCGTTTCTAAAAATGTTTCTGGGTGTATCTCTTGTAAGATTCTTACCAGCTCTCGTATAAACTCTTCCATCACTTATCCCCCTTTAAATGTAGCCCCGTATTCTTTCCCTAGAATTTCGATGACTTTTTCTTTATTCTGCCGAAACGCGTTTCTTAAAAACTTTTGTGGTTTCTGACCTCTTGTAAAATGCCATTCTCCATCTGGTCCCTCAAAGAACCATCCACCTTTACGTCCTGAGCCATTTTCAGCAAATTCTCCGGTTCCGAATTCAACATAAATGGCGTATTGTTCTGGCGAGCCGACAATGCCGACCACTTTTCCTCCAACAGCCTTAAGTTGATAGTCTATCCGGTCCCGCAACTGTCCTGTTTCAACTGGCGCACCAGACTTTGCAGCAGCTTTGATAATCATGAGGACTTTAGTCATACCCCGTTCTGCCGTCGCGTCTAACTCTTTTTTTACCTTGTCTTTGTAGCTGATAAATTTAAAGTCATTCTTCGCCACTTAAAACACCTTCAAACTTCAAATAAATTTCATTGTGGTGCTTTATGCCAACAGGATTATCGGAATACGTAATATCGTAATAACGATTTGTTTGATCAACCACTCGCATATTGTCTGTTATCCCCTCAATAAATTCGGGAATAATAAGAATGTGTGTAGATTCTTCTACAAATGCGTTCTGTTTCGTTGTTTCATCTGTTCCTGTCACCAAGTCAATATATCCAGAAACTTCTTTAAACAAGCCCCAATCGTCAATAAGCCCTCCTAATCCGTCAGGCTTTTGGCCTTTGACCTCTTGTAGAAAAAAGGTTTGAGGTGAGTACATTATCCCCACCTCATTTTTTTATATTTATTTAAAAAACTGAACTTTGCTGCAGGAAAGCCCTCGATATTATCACTAGCGTTCACATCGTAATACGTGATAGACATTCTAGCGATAGATTCTGACTTAATGCCTAACTTTGCGCCCATCGATTTTTTAAATCGTAAAAGTTCTTCAATACCCATTTTAATATCTGCTGGATACTCTACTTTTGTAATAAAAGCACCAGAAAAAGAGCCCTCAAAAAAAGGCTCTTCAACATCTGTTTCCAGTGTCTTTTCTGTGATAGCTTCAACAGTTGTTAGGCAATCGTTTACTTTAGAATTACTAATTTGAATCGTATCACCTACTCGTAAACCAAGAGGGTTATCTTTTAACACAATAGAATTACCCTTAAAAACAACATCCCTAAAGCGTATATGAACGTTTTGAAAATTATTATTGGTTAGTTGCCTAACTGTCTGTTCGAACGCGTCTAAGTCACTCTGAGTAACCGATGGATCAATTTTTTTTGCTTCTTCAATGCTGATAATCAAGTTAACCACCCCCTAAGATGCAGGTGTACCTGTTACTGCAATAGAGGTTGTAAACGCACCGGAAGTAAATTCAAATGTCGCTTTACCTTCTGCAATAATTGAGCCATCAAATCCACCGTTTTTATTTTTAGTGATAGTAGCAACACTCTCATTACTAGATATCACTGTAATTGCTGAAATTACAGCTCGTGCGTTTGTGGCATCTACTGGATTAGCTGCAATAGTAAATGTCTTAGTTGCGCCTACTGCACCCGTCCATGTTTTCTGACTAGGCGTGATACCCGTTGCTGGATTAGTAGGCGTTACGCTTTTTTTACTGCTTTTAAAATAGCTACTTTATTTTTTTCAGGGATGTGTTTACCATATTTTCCAGCTCCCTGGATTGCTACTCCGTTAAAATCTTCGGAGTCAATAGCACGTGTTACAGAAATACCAACGCCCGCAATACCTACGCTATCCGCGGAAAATTGAGCCATTTCCCCAGTTTGTAATTTGCTTTCTGGAATTTCAACCAATACAAAACCTTTAAATTTATATATTGTTTGTTCATCAATGTTAGCACTTGAATTTTTAGTTGTTGTTGCTAAACCATTGTCTACTAAAAAATCATAAACATCAGGGTGAACATAAGCAACCCAAGCAAGAGACTTAGAAACTAAATTATTCACAAAAGTCTTATGCGCCGTTGAGAACAGCTTAGTTACTCCTTCACTGGTTAATTCAAACTGAATCGTTTCAGAGGCTGCATCAGATAATGCTTTACCTAATAAACCGTCGATATACTCAGCCCAAGCAATCGCTTGTTCCTCTAATCTTTCAGCTACTACTGCGTCAGCGTCATCGTTTACTGTGATATTATCCACTCCTTCGTGAATCGCTAACGGAGATTCATAAGGAACCGTTGTATCAATAGATTTAATTTCTTTACGTGGCCCAAAACGATTAGAGTTGCCAGTTCCTGTGCCAAACGCTACGTTTTCACCAGTGTTGTAGGGTTGCATTACCACAGGTGTATCTGAAGTTTTTAGCATCAAAAATGTGTCGCTATCTTTTACAGCATCCGACGTCTGCAACTCCCCTCCAAACGCACGTAAAAAATAAGATTTTTTCTCTGTAATTTTGGCTAATAAGCCTGCATATTGTTTCGTGTAAAATTTTGTAGCCATAAAAAATTCCTCCAATTACTCGTATTTTGATAAGATTGCTTCAAATGGATCTTTTTCGTTTGGTTCCTTCCCTTTTGGCAGTTTGTTATCAATTGGTTGATAGCCAGCTTTATTTTCAGTCTTTTTTTTCGACTTATCATCGAGTGTATCCTTCTTTTCAAAGTAATCAGGGATGGAAGCTTTCAAGTCTTTCACTTTACTTTCTAAGTCCTTCACATTCCCATCTTTGTCAAGTTCTAACTCACCTAATTTAAATAAAGCATAATCAATATCCTTAGCCCCTGCACTTTGTAATGCAGCAGATACTTGGCTATTGATTTTCAAATCTTTGTTTTCCTTTTCCAACGCGTCTGCCTTTTCTTTTAAATCAGCTAGTTCTTTTTGAACATCCGGATTGTCCTTTGTTTTAGCTTCTAGCGATTTTAAGGTTTTATTTGCTTCAGCTAACTGGCTTGAAAGATTATTATATTGGTCTTTTGGTACTGCATTTACAGGAAATTCTTTGTCAATTTCTTTATTAGCAGCCTCCATATCCAACGTACCATCTTCTTTCATATGTTTTGCTAAAATTTGTTTGATCCATTCCATCGTTTTCTACCTCCATAGCATTTATATAGCGGTCGCTGCCGCTTAGAGTGTCAGAATATACCGTCTGCTCGGTAGCGGTGCCCTTTTAACGTCATGGCTCCTGGACAAAATAAAAAGACTTATCAATAAGCAAGTCTTAACTCCTCATATCATCTAATACTTGTTGTTTTGCTATATCTAGCATGCCTAGCAGCGGCAAACTTCCATTTTGACTGTAATAAGTAGTGACCTCTCCATTTGGCCGCTGTACAACAATTGTGGCCTGTTCAAAATCAGGCTCTTGGCTTGATACCCATTCGTAAAACTCTTCGTTCGTCTGCCCTCGCTCTTTTTTACGTTGGATATCTTTAATAGTTTGAACTTTTTTCTTCACGGGTTTTTCCTTTCTCAAAAATTCTTCGTAGTCTGCGTCTAAATGGTCGTAAGGATCTTCCGTCTTATGGCCTCCTTTAGGTCCAAAAATAGCACCTAACCAGTTTTGGCTAGATGCTATTTTCTCTTACGTCTATCGCTTTTTGTACAATTTCATCAATGCTAATTTTTTTACGTTTTGGCACTTTGTAGTGCAAGTCTGACGTCGCGCCTTCGTTTTCCAGTTGATAGTCATAACTCTCGACATTATTAGAGATATATTTACATATCAATCTATCTGCGTAAGTATCATCTGCTAGCCCTAGTGTATTCTTGAATTCTGATAGAATCCCTTTATCCACAAATGGCAATTTTCCCCCAAAAGCTCCTATACCAATAATTTTTAACTGTTCATCGGTTGCTCTTTGCAAAGTCGGTACAAGCTCATTTAAAACCTCTTCTCTCATTCTATCGCCTCCAACTTCAAATACAGTGCTTCGTCCGTTTTGTTTACTGATATTATTTTAAACTTAGTGCTGGCGTTAAATAGGAACTCTTTCTCCTTTTCTCCATATTTCGAGATCTCTTCGATGTAGGCGCCAACTTTCGAGCCTTTCTTTACATCTATCTCATAAAATACTGGACTGCTTGCATTTTTTGCAAAGCTTTGAGCTGCCGCGCGATCTAACGAACTGCTTAAAAATGCTTTATCGAAAACACGTTCTGTGCCTGGAACTAATTCATCTAAATTATATACCACATCAGACCCACGGTAAACTGTAAAGTCCGTTTGTGCCGTATATCGACCCAGTATTTCTTGTAAATCCATCACCTGCAGTTTGAGCTTATCTAAGCCTGATCCTGTAATCAATTTTTCTATATTTTCCGGATGCCTTAGGTAATAATTCATATAATCACTACTTGCAGCATAATTAAAAATAGCCTCGTATTGCTCGTCTGTGATAATTTGTCGCCAATTTAAATAATTTTCAGTATTGTAGAATAGTTCATCTATCTCTTTTATTTCGAATAGGTTTTCTGCTAAAGCAGTTTTTAAGTCTTTAGGTACTTCTTTTAATCGTAAAATATCTGGGTTTTCAGCAAGGATTTTTTCTAGTTGCATAGATTTTTCTTCATATTCTGCTTCTAGAGCTTCCATTTCAGCTTCTGAAAGATGATCCCAATCCCCTAAATCGACACCCTCAATGAATTTTTTAAGGCTCATCGCTTTATCTGCTAAATCATCTGTGATTTCTCCCCTAATACGACCCTTAAACCAATCGTCGTAGCTTTTAAACTCCGACATCTCTTTAGATTCATTATCTTTTCTAAGTTCAGGGCTGATACCGTCGACAACTTCAATTGTTGTACATCGGCAATTCACATCTTCTGATGCTACCCCAAACATCCGCGGACCTTTTGCCGAATGCCCTCTAATGGTAAAATCTTCGTCTACATCAACCTCTTTACCGTCTAACTCTTGGTGGGTTCGGCGTGTATGTTTATCGATCGTGGCAAGCCATTTCTTTTTAATATTGATGCCTCGCTCTTTTGCTTCTTCATATCCTTTTTGGGTAGTGACAGACTGAGTACGTCCTGCTTCTGTTCTTGCAATACGTAATGCTTGTTTGTAGCTAGCTTCTGTTTCCTCATTAATCCATCTAGCTATTTCAGCATAACTTTTACCCTCGAATAAGCCCGTTATGATATTGTTAGTCACATTTTGGGCTAATTCATCACGGTACTTGTATAAACGCTTTGAGAGCCTCTTACCCGCTACAGGTGCATTGACGAGATTCATAATATAATCATGGTTAATTAACGGCATATTTAGTGCTATATTCTGTGACTGCTCTAGCGTATACCACAGTCCATAATATCCCTGTTCAGCTTGTTTTGCAGAATAGCCTTTGATAGTTTTTTCAACTTTCGGTGAGTTTAACTGAAGAATGGCATTAATTTCATCAGCAACACTAAAAAGTCTCTCTACTTCCAAACGGGTGGAAAAAGAAAGACTTTCTGCATTTTCTGTATAAACTTTTAGTCGCTTTTTGATGTCGATTAATGATTGACGATAAACATTAAATAGCTGATTATCCGTTTTCTGGTAATTGACTTTCTGTAGAGCCTGTAGCTCCTTCTGCCATTTGTTGAGTTGGATCATCTGGATTCACCGCCGTTTCCTCTTCGTCGGTATTCTCCGATAAACCTTTAGTATATTCTGCTTCTTCCAAGGCTTCTTTCACGTCTTCCCAATCAAGGTCAAACTGTTCGCAGATAAGACGCAAAACGTTGTCGTCGTCAAGGCGAGGTGCTACTTGCAAGATAGATTCAAGGATAACTTTTCTTGTCTCTGCTTCGGTTTTCTCATTGTTAACAATATCTGTTTCATTCACCATTACTTCTCTAGTAAACGTAAATGAAACTTCTGTTGGGTCAAATGCTTTAGTATAACGACGATTAATGTCATCAATAACAAGCTTATTCATCCATTCTAGTAAAGCTCGTAGTCTGGCTTCAGTCTTGTTGGCTTTCATGTTTAATAGTGTATAACGTGCTTTTATCACTATGTTGGTGATATTCCCGTCGCCTACTTGAGTTGAATCAAAGGCCATTCCAAACTTATAGATATTTTCTTTGTCAATCCCCATTTTGGTTTTACGCCCTTCAGTTGGAATCGTTACTGTTTTAACATCTAAGCCCCCATCTGAACCAGTACCAACAACCTTTTTAGATTTAACATTTTGTCTTAATTTTGAAAGATCGTCACCTTGGAAACCTGATACAACGTAAATGGCTTCCGCAAAATCTTGTAAATTGTTTGATAAAAAACAATTCATTAAGTCGTAATCATCTATCAGTGCCTTAATAGGCTTTAAATCCGTCGTTTCCTGTTTATTATTTGATAACCGATAAAAAGGTATTTGTCCGTAGCTTCGTTGCAATAAGCTTTCATTCTCGCTATCAACTGCTAAAACATGTGGCCTTGGATTAATTGGTTCAGCTTCATCTAATTCATAATCTTTGTTATCCTCAGCTACGAAAAAATAAACGTTCTGATCAGTCCACACTTCCGCGTGATGGATATCGACTGTCTCACCGTCTTTCTCGATTTCAGTGATATAATGACGGCAAATACGTTGTAATTCATTGTATTCGTTGTATACACCAAACACGTTTAAACTATCAGCCACTTGAAAACACAATCGATCTTCTGCATTGGTTCTTGCATAAACATACTCAAAACCTTTTTGGCTTGAACCTTCCACAAGCTCTTGTAGCACTACTTGAAATTCAGAATTGTAATACTCTGCTAAATACTCTTTAAGTTCTTCGTTTTCTGTTTCGTATTCAACAGGATTAGATAAAAGGTATTGTGTTTTTTGGTCAACAATTTCTGGGAAAAAGCCGTGCGGGATTCGTACGTTCGAGGCGTATTTGTCTTCTCGCAGTACCCCCTCATCGTCTACGTAAAAGATACGATTGTTCATGATATCATTTTCATGGTTATAGTACCGAATACCTGTCTCTGCCTCTCTTTTTAAGGTAGATTTTCGATCTTTGTCAATCGCCGCCTTTAAAGCACTGGCGATAATCTTCACGTCTTCACTAAGTAAAGCTTCCATTTACAGCCTCCTTTCTAGTATAACCATTTATTTGTATTCTTAATTTCTCTAAGCAGACTAGCTGCACTGTCTGGTGCGTCGTCGTGCTCTGCGTTCTCTGTATAGTCTAGTATCTCGGCTATATATTCTTTGTCTGTGTCTTCAAGCCAAATTATTCGGCTCCAATACTTCCGCAAATAAGAAGATATCTTGATAAACTTATTTGTTTTTTCGTGATACTTTTGCACGTATTGACTTCGTTCGATTAGGTGTTTAGCTAAATAACCTTTATCGCCGTTCGTTTCAGTGTAAAATGTTCCAGCTTGGTAGTATTGATGTAGTTGCAATATTTCAGGTAGGCAATCATCAACGTGTTTCTGCCATTTCTTGCCAAACCCGATAATGGTTCCGTCCTTTTGCTCTTTAAAAATGGTAAATGCTGTGCTATCACCACCTCCATATGCCGCGTCGATGTGTGCTACACCGTTATAAATAAGGTTAGTGTTATCGATATAGGTCGGTGCAGTAAATAGCGATTCACTATCAGCGATGTGTTTTAACTCGTAGTTCGCTGCAAAGAGCGACGGTGTCATAGACTGCTGTAACGCTTTACGTTGTTCTTTGTCAATTAATCCTGTTTCGTAACAATCGAATTTCTTGACGTTAGGCATTTTAGAAATTGCATCTTCCTTATGCCAAGGCGTGCCTGTGTTAATAAAACGGCCCCCACGATTCTTCACATTCTGCAATTCTTGATACTGCAGCTTTGTTTTCTCTCGTTCAGCACGACTTACTCGGTCTTTAATGTTAACAATATCATCAGTGATAACGATATCCGCGTGTTTACCTGTTAATGAAGCATAAATCCCCATACCAAGTAATTGAGATGTTCCCCGGGTAGATGTTTTTAAGTTGGTATCTATTTCTGTTGTAGTCTCTTTCAAAAGCACCAATTCAACACCATATAATGCAAATACAAGCGTTTTAAAGTATTTGCTTGATAAAACCTTAGCCACTTGTAAAATAATCTCTACGACGTCTGTATCGGTCTTACGTAAGAAGATAATATTTTTATTGGGAAAAAGAATCATCAACAATGCAATAGCAATCGCCAATGTAGTTGTTTTAAATGAGCCACGATGAGCCAATAGTGTTTGATCGTCTTTCTCGAACAAAAAAGACTTTAACCAATCATTGTGCAGTTCTGCTAAGTCGGTAAACCCAACTAAATTTCCGAAAATTACCGGGTTCGTTTTGATTAGGTTTAAATATTTTCGCTTTTTAGGGCTCATGCAGAATCACCCTCGAAAAATTGCTCGATTTCGACAGCTGCATCGGAGATATTAAGCACGCCTGAAACTTCAGTTTCTTTTCGATCTCGCCATTCGTCCGGCTTTCTATTTTTCAACCAGAAAATAGCTGCAGTTGGATTAGGAGCTACTTGTTTTGTTACTTCTTTTGTAACAACTAGCTCTGTTCTATCTTCTTTTTTTGGTAAACTTAACACAAACGATATATAGTCAGTGATTTTATTTGCTTTGTATTTATCATAAAAATTCTGGTTCTGATACCACGATAACCACTGATGATCCTTTTTACTTGAATTGCAAGAACGACATGCAGGAACTACGTTCGAAAAAGTCAACTCTCCTCCTTTTTTTAATGGGTCAAGATGATCTTTGGTTATTTCATCTGAATCACCGCAATACGCACAGCTGTAATTAAAATAAGCAAGTGTTGTTTCCCACTCTTCTTCTGTCAAAGCCGATTCACCGTTATGTCGTTTCTTTTGGCCGTTATCAGCCATTCGCTCTTTTGTAACTTCGGTATATTCGTAACCCACTGCACTCTTAAATAAAGCATTTTCAACTTGTCTATCAACGACTTCTTTTCCCTTTTTTAAGGATGCCGAAAGTGCCGGAAATTTTTTTACCCATTCTCTGAAAGTTGAATAAGCTACCCCGATATTTTGGGCTATCTGCTTATCGATGAGGCCATCTCGTGCCCATCCTTCGATTTTGATTAACCCTTCCTCGGTTAGCCACTCTGTGTACTTCGCCATGACCTCACCTTCTTTCTGTATAAAAAATAGACACCTTCCAAAAATGGAAGATGCCTTTTCTGCATAATTTTACTGATATCAGTATATCACGATTTATCAAGAGGTGTTGTGCCTTTTTTGTGCCCTCTTTTTGATTCATTGATAATAGAGGCATGTCTTTTTCTGATATAATCATACCCATGGTTCAATTCTTTTGCGATTTCTTTCAGTGTCAGACCTTCAAAATATTTCATTCTTAAAATGTGTTGATCTAGTCCTTTAAAGCTATAAACTAACTTTCGTAGGTCATAGATGGCGTTCATTTTCCATGCTAAACGTTTTTCACGGTCTTCGATAATATCTTCCAACTTTGAAGCTTTAGAATCCTTAGTCAGCGTATATCTTCCTAGGTCCTCAGGATCGCACCATCGCTCTAACTCACTTTTGTACGTCTCTAATTCCCAATCAAGGTAATAGATTTCTTGTTCTAACTTTTGATAACTATTTAACCATTCATACAAAGCTGTTACCTCCTGTACTCCTCAATTTTGGCTTTCACTGCAGCCATTAGCGCTGATTGGCCTTGTTCTTTTGCTTGTAAAGCTTTGATTACTTGTTCATCGATAGTTCCTTTCGTCACTAAGTGATGAATAATAACAGGCTGTGTTTGTCCCTGACGGTCTAATCTGGCATTGGCTTGTTGATAAAACTCCAAAGACCATGTGAGACCAAACCATACGATAATGTGACCGCCTTTTTGTAAATTTAGGCCGTGCCCTGCTGATTGTGGATGGGCTAAAAGTAAAGGAATTTTTCCCTCGTTCCATTTCTCAATATCCCCATCAGACACATTTAAAGCCTTTGCTTGTTTAAATCGTGCTTGGATTCTTTCTAAGTCATGTTGGTATTGATAAAAGACTAAAACCGATTGCCCTTGTGCGTCCTCTATAACGCGTTCTAGCGCATTTAACTTTTCTTGGTGTATTTCCCTTCCGTCCCCGTTTTCGTCGTATACAGCGCCGTTAGACAGCTGTAAAAGCTTGTTTGATAGTGTCGCTGCATTACTGGCTACAACGTCTGTTTCTTCGAGTTCTAACACGTATTCCCGTTCTAGCTCTTTGTACTGTTTCCAGCTTGTCGGGTTCAAGTCTAGCTCAATAATATTTTCTGTTCGTGGTGGCAGCTGTAAATAATCTTTTGCTTTCATACTCACGCATATATCGCTTATTTTGTTGTAAATCGCTTCTTCCGCTCCTGGGATTAACTGCCAAGAATAAACGATATTCCCGTTTTTTTGTGCGGGTACAAAATATTTATTGCGGTATTGGGTGATGGTTTTTCCTAATCTTTCGCCTTGGTCCAATAAATACATTTGCGCCCACAAATCCATCAAGCTGTTTGGGGAAGGTGTCCCTGTTAGTCCGATAACACGGTCCATCTTCGGGCGTACTTTTCGTAATGCTTTAAATCGTTTGGCACTACTTGACTTAAAACTGGATAGCTCGTCGATAATCACGGTTTTAAAGGGCCAGTTTCGTTGATAGTAATTGACTAGCCACTCCACATTTTCACGGTTGATTAAATAGACATCTGCCTTTTTGAATAAAGCTTCTTCGCGTTGCTTTGGGTTTCCTAACACTTTTGAAAAAGTGAGGTGCTGTAGATGGTCCCATTTTTCAATTTCATCGGTCCAAGTTTTCTCGGCAACTGATAAAGGGGCAATCACTAACACATTCTCGATGATTTCAAACGTGTGTAACAGCTCGTCAATAGCGGTCAAACTGGATAATGTTTTCCCTAGCCCCATGTCTAACAGCAAAGCACAGTAAGGATGGTCAAGAATAAAATTCTTAGAATATTCTTGGTAAGGATGTAGGATTGCTTTCAAACTCAATCACTCCTTTTACTTGATATAGCAGGCATACATCTTGCTATCCCCTTCTCCATCATGTAAAGCAAATCGTCTACTTGTTGTTTGCTGTCAATCACAAATACAGGGATAAGCTGTTCGTTAAATTCTTCAATTATTTTTAGTTGGTCTTTTCTTGGCTTGCCCCCAGGTCGTTTCAATTCAACGAAAAACACATTACCTTGATACAAGATAATTCTATCAGGAACACCTCTAGTTCCTGGGGAAGTGAATTTATAACATAAAGCTCCTATGCGTTTTATCTGCCTAATTAGGTACTTCTCAATGTCGTTTTCGATTTGCATATCTTGCCTCCTTGTCTGTCACACATGTGACACTCGCGCGCGCGAATAGGCTAAATACCCCATTTTACATATATACATATATACGCTATATATGTATATTAAATATTTCTATATATGAATAGAAAATGGTGTTACATGTGTGACATAACCTTATAAATCTTGTAATACCAGTGCTTCTTGGTGTCACACTATCTGTCACACCTGACGTTTTTCAAGTGTGACAGGTGTGACACTAAAAATTTTAGGTGTCACACTTTGTTATCATTTAGGTGTGACACGTACATAAGCCGTTTGTATACCGTATCCTGCACCAAAACGAAGCCTTCCTTTATTTTTTCTATTTTTCTCCCAACCAGATAAATGGCTTAAAACTTGACGAATTTCTGCAGCTTTTGCTGGATGTATGTTTTTAGAATCTCCGTTGTACAATTCATTCCAAACCTCCGCAATACATACTTTGTTTCTAACAATCTCGCCTTCTTCCTGAATATCGGTGCCCCACCCCTGAATATACTCCCGTCTTTCTTGCTTACTTCGTTTGTACCAATCTTCGGTTATCGGGATTTCTAAATATTCAAGGATTTCGCCTTCCATGCTAGATGTCTCTGTGTGCATTTCTTGGGCTTCTAGCGCTAGTTTTTCTTGTTCATCTGTTAAATACAAAGGTTCTCCTGCTTGCCACAACTCAACGGCTTCCGCCCATATCTGATTGCGCGTTTCGTCGGTCATTTCCCACACTTTATTTTTAATCGGTTGAATACCGACATCTACTGGCCAAAAACGCCGATTTCCTGTTTTATCTCTTAGAAACTCGTTGTCGTTCGTTGTTCCCCAAAAGACACAACGGCGTTTAAAATAGGACTTATGGCGGCCATAAGCAACGCGGAAAATGTCTTCTTGCTTGCTAATAAAATGCTTGGTGGCTTCAATGTCTGCTTTTTTTGTCGCTGACAATTCGCCCATTTCCATGATCCAAACACCTTGCAACGCTTCGTAAGAGTCTTTCCCCGTCACACCTTCTAAGCTGTTAGAAAACCAGTCTCCCGCCAATTTTGCAGGCAGTAGCGTTTTTCCTATCCCTTGAGGGCCGCTAGTCACTAGCATGTAGTCAAACTTAATCCCTGGCACAAAAATACGCCCTACGGCAGCCGTAAGAAATTTTTTCGTAACTACTCGATTGAACGGTGTATCTTCTGCACCTAAATAGTCTATTAGCAAAGTTTCTACGCGAGGCACTCCGTCCCAGTGCAAGCTCTCTAGGTATTCTTTTACAGGGTCATACGAGTTTCTTTCAATTTCTTGGACTAACGCATCATCAATTTTGCCACGGTTCACAATACCGTAAATTTTTTCGATATATACACGTAACCCCGCATCGTCGCTGTCCTTCCACATCTTGTCTCGGCCTAATTTTCGCCAAGGCAAGTTGTCTTTCACCTCAATACGATTAGAGAAACTGTTCATAAAAATTTTCTTTTTGAGGTTCGGGTCGTTCAGCATAATGACTTCTAAATTTTTCGCAGAAGCTATAATCTGACCGTATTCGTCAATTTCGAGGTCTAATTTTGTAAACCAGTCTTTGTCGTCCTCTTCCAATTCGTCTAGCTCGCCGTCAAAGTCTTCTAACGCTTGTGACAATCGTTCACTTTGAATTAAGGTCTTTACTTGCTTGTCTTCCATCGCAAACTCTCGCATCGCTTTAAACGACGGATAACGATCAATCCGCGTCGTAGGTTTGACATCCTCGTCTAAATCGCCAAACAGATGGATACGGACAAGGTCAAACGCGTTCACCAGTTGATCGCCTACTGGGTCTGTCCCATGATGAGAGTAAGCGAACTTATCATCATAAATCACTAGCCCGCCACTAGTAGAACCTTCTAAAAACGTCCAACGGTCCTCTCTTCCTGTTGGTCCGTAGATGTCAGGTAAAAAGGTTTCAATCGCTGAAATGATGTCATACGTGCGACAAAACGCCCCGACAATCCCTTTTTTCTCTAAAGGATCTCCTGCTTTTTTTGCTTGTCTTTCACGAATTGAATGCCCCCGTGAACTTTCTGGCCAAAAACTTGCATCTCGCCAGTCTTCGTATTGGCTTAGAATTTCGTCAGGGTCGACCCACGGCAAATCGATGTTATCGGTGAAATATTCCCCGTCTATCGAATGACTGGGCCAATACATCAAACGTTCTGCCTGATAGGTCGTATCGTCAAAGTTATCCATGCCGAAAAACTCCGCAAGCTTTCTCGCTAGAGGCTCATATTCTTCGGCGGTTACTGGACGACTTAACGGAATAATCAACCGATAGCGCGGACCTTTGACTAAATGGCTGTGTGTCGTGTAGACAGCTGCGGCATGGTCAAATAACAGCTGTACATCGTCCCAAAAGTCTAACGTCGTGCTGTCGGCATCTAACGTAACAAGGCTACGCTGTTGCGTATTTCCTCTTTTCCGTCGTCCTTCTTTTAACCAACCACCAATAAACGCCCCAACGTCTTTGACCTCGCCTTGTTTCGATTTCGGCATTTTTTTGTAGTCCTCGACAGTCTCTTGTGTCACTGTCGGAGTTTTTAGCCGTTGGATAAAGTCAGCCCAAGACATCTGCCGATTTTTCCATTTTTTCTCGGTTTTTGAAGCACCAACTGCAAGATGGATTTCACCATCATAGGCTAATTTGATGTTTTTTTCTGGCTGTTCCATCTTTCCGCTTCCTTTCTTTTATTGTTTAAGGATGAAACCTAAACAGTCAAGCCATCCTTCTTGATAGTCACACGTAGAGGATTTATGATCATAATTAAACGCAGCTCTCATTGCTTTAAGATATTTACGCTTACCAACAACGTAGCCCAACAAAAAGCAAAGTACTAAGTTTATTAGTATAAGTATATTATTTCCCATTTATTAACAATCCTTTCCATATTCGTACTCGTAAATTAGATTAGTTAACCAGCTATAATCTAGCTCTTGCTCTTCGTCAAACTCCTGTTCGTTGACATAAGCAGCAAAATCTACGATATTTTCGATATTTTCCTCATCATAAAAACCCCAACTCCAAATGAATGCTTTAACACGAACGAGTTCCCCATTATCTTTTTTAAAAACAAAAACGGGCTCATTGACCATTTCAACACTCATACAAAATTCACATGTCCCCACTTCTTCTTCGTGGGGATTAGTTTCGACATCAACTAGTTTTAGTTTCATTTTCTCTCGCTCTTTTTTCTAATTTTTAGTGATTTTCAATTCCCAATCATCGCTATCAAAAAATACAAATTCTAATTCCTCAAAATCGTTTGTATTTTTTATCAAATCTTTAAATTTCTTATTTGAACAAATATTTCCAAAGCGTTTTAAAAAGCGGTGCTTAAAATTTTCATAATCACTGTAACTAAATTCAAAAACTTTCCCAGTTGAAAAAACTCCACCAGTTGTCAGTTCTAACTTTACATAATTTAGTGCCATTATCTGAACCTCCTAATCTTTCATGTAATATTTCGTTTCAAATCCTTCGGCGTTTAACGGCAAGCCTTGCGCCCAATCAGGAACTACAGACATGATTTTGTTCATTTCTTCAATAGATTTTTCCCCTTCTGGCACTTCGGCTACTGCCTCATCGTGCACATGGAAAACAATAGGATAGCCCTCACGTTCAAGCCTCTGCATCGCTTCTGCTAAAACGTCTCTTGCCGTTGCTTGAACAATGTTTTCCACCAATTTACCGCCGTAGGTTTGCTGTTCCGTGAAAGCGACTTTATCGCCTTGGCCTTCATAAAAAATAGCAGGACCGTAGTCCCCTTCTTTTAAATGGGCTTTTGCATACGCTAGTTTTCGTCCACTTGGTAACTGAATAAACAAGAATCCCGCTTTTTTGTAGAATTTCAACCCACGAGGGCCTTTTTTAATACCGCCGTTTTGCAGGCAGTCAATCACAGCTTTTTGGGTTTCATGCCAAAAGTTCTTAATACGTTTATTGGCTGTGCGCCAACGGTCCACTATGTCTTGTAATTCGTGTTCTTCAATACCATTTTCTAATGCCCCCATTGCTTTAAGCGCCCCTGGTCCGCCTTGGTAACCAAGCGCCAATGTCGCCACTTTTCCACGTTGGCGCATGTCTTTACCTTCGTGGCTTTTCCAGTCGTAGTCCGTCACTTCGCCTAAATGGAACATCTGCGCCGCTGTTGCTTCGTAAATTTTGCCGTGTGTGCGGAATACTTCGAGTACCCAATCTTGTTTGGCGTACCATGCGATAACCCGCGCCTCAATAGCTGAAAAGTCAGACACAATGAAACGATGCCCTTCTTTGGCCACTAAACCTGTTCGGATAAGTTGTTTCAAGGTATCTGGCACATCTTCATACATTAGTTCGATGCCTTCGACATCTTTTGCTTTCACAAGCTGACGGGCAAAGTCAATTTCACTTAAATAGTTTCTAGGTAAGTTCTGTACTTGTAATAATCGGCCTGCCCACCGTCCTGTGCGGTTGGCACCGTAAAATTGTAAAATGCCGTGAATGCGATTGTCCGAACAACGGGCATTATCCATCATCAGATATTTTTTCGTGCTTGAATTAGACAAACTAAGGCGCAATTTTAATACCTCCGCCACATTCTCGGGCAAGTTTCCTAATGCTAGAGCCTTTAACACAACCTCTTTTCCTAACTTCTCGAAAGGCTTTCCTTGTTCTTCTAGCCACTTTTTCAGTTGCGCTAAGCTGTTAGGATTTTCCAATCCTGTTAAAGCCTTCATTTCGTTTAATCCCGCTTCGCTTAAATCGGCCATAATATCAATAGCAGCCGTTGCCAATTCGTGGTCAATTTCTGCCCCTCTGTCGTTAATCCGCTGATCCAAGGTGTAAAGCTTCCACTCACTTTCAGGAACAGGAAAACGATTCAACTTATTCGCGATAGCCATTTCGACATTGACGTCTTGAACACAATACTCTATAAACGTTTGCCATTTTTCGGGAGCGTGTTCAGGTAAATTTCTTGTACGCATACCGTTTTTCTTAGTCGGCTTACACGGTTTAGAAAAGAAGTTAATCAGTTGCGTACCTCTCGTATCTTTTTGCTGTTCGATGTTTAAATATTTCGCACACTGACCTAAAGAAGCTGGCAACCCTAATTCGTTTGCGTGAACCATCGTACAGTGCCATTGTTCAGGGTCTAAGTAGTACGGAATACCTAAATACTTAGACAAACAAACGCGCTCAAATTGGACATTAAATGCAATTTTAAGCACGTTCTTATCTGTTAGCGCAGCCACTATCTCGTCAGGTATTTCGCTAATTGTTAAGTCCTCACATTCGACAGGCTGACCATCAACCGAATAAGCAAAAAGTAAAATTTCAAAGTTGGGGCTATCAGCGTATTTATAAACCCCAACTTTGGTTAGGTCTTCATCCGAATACGTTTCAATATCAATATTTAACGTTTTCATTTGCTATCAGCCGTTTCAGATGGTAACCGCAATTTACTTTTATCAACGGCAATCATCGGAAGCTGCGCTTCTTCCTCTTTAAAAACATCAACGTTGATCCCTAGTTCTTCAAGATAAGCCACCCCTTGTTTAGCAGGCACTCTTTCTACATTTGCAATAATCGCATTGTACGTTTCTCTTACCTCTCGGATTTCTTGATCATAAACAGCTTCTACTTTTGCAAGCCCTTTTATTGAGTCATACTTAAGTTTTTCAAGAAACCCTTTCTTATAAGTTTCAAAATCTCTAGCATCCGTATCGCGATAAAAGCTCCATATTTCCAAACTGCTTTCTTCTAACAGATCGATAAGTTCATTTTTTACGTTTTGGCGAAGCTTGAGTGATTCAAAATAGCCGCGTAATTTCTTAAATTCAGGATCAATTTTCAGCCACTCCGATTCAATATGTGCACGAATAGCCTTCGTCTTTTTTACTCTTATTTCTTTTTCCACTGAATTTTTTAAGGTATCCACATAGTTTCTTAAACGTGCTTTAGTTGGTTTCATTTTTTCCTACCTCCTGATCTTCTACTGGTGTATATTCTTGTTTAACGTAAAATGCCATATTCGGCAGTTCAGACAGTCTAAGTGAATACTCGTTTACCTGAACAAGTGAACCTTTAGCTGTAGTAAAATAAATCATATTTGATTTTCTCTCTTCAAGTAGTTCAAAAACATCGTGCAACTCAATAGGTAAATAAATTGGTTGTTTACTCATTTCAATTTCTCCTTTCAAAAGAAAAGGGGCATTTTAGCCCCCTTATTCAATTTTTAGCTAAACATATCGTCTTCTTCGTCTTCCCACTCTAAATCACCAAAATCGGATTCAGCATTGGCACGACCGCCTAAGAAGTCCCCTTTACATAACGTTAAAATGTTGTTTAGCCCAGCGGTAACCCCTTTGTTTCCTGCGGTACTGTAAGCATAAAAGTTAATAGAAACATTCGCATAAACACCTGAATAGACTTCGTCTGGATCGTCTGTTTTTACAAGCACGCCATCTTCACGTTTTACGACTTGCGGTTTCGTTTTACTTGATACGTTGATAAACATTGCGTTTTCAAATTCTGGGCGTTCTTCGGTGTCCATTTCTTCATCGCCATCGCGTAGCGTAGTTTTCAAGCGCTCAAATTTTACGCCTTTTAATTTGTCCCCTTTTGCGCCTTCATAGGCTGTTTTGATTGCTTCTTTCATCGCTTTAAGTGTTTCTTTATCATCTTTTGGAATAATCAACATGCAAGAATATTTTTTCTCTTGCCCTTCTTCCATTGCGTGTGGTTCTAACACATGCACAAAACTTAATCTCACTTGATTTGTAATTACTTTCGTTCCAGTTACTTTTGCCATTTTAAATTCCTACTTTCTTATATTTTTTATTATTTTTAAATTTTATATTTCTCCAAAATCATTAAGCGCATTTTCTACGCTGTTTAACGCTGGTCGCTTGTCACTTTCAGGAACAAGAACAGGCTTTCCTTCTGGTTTGATAATGAAGTCTGCAGCTAATTCCGCAAATTTTTTCTTACCTATAAGTTTTTCTAACTGGCCAATAGGTTTTAATTCTTGCGGTTTTAAAATGTCTTCATCTTCAAACCCTTCGGCTTCTAAAACCATCAGTAGTCCTTCCTCATCTGAAACTTTTCGATTGCTTCGTCCAGCGACTAATTTCCTACCAGGAAACTCTTCGCCTTCGTCCCTTGCTTTCTGTAAAGCGTAAGTTTCTACATGTTCCAACCATTTCTTAATTTCTGGTGCACGTTCTAAAATTTCAGCAATTTCCTCATTGGTTAAAAGCGGTGCTTCTTTCAGCTCGTGCTTGTCAATCAGCTGAAAATTTCTCTCCGCACGCGGTCTTAGTTGGGCACGAACTTTTGAAAACTTCACAACGTCGTCTGTGATCGTCCATTCTCCTGTACCTTCCCAAGCCTGCACCGCTCGAGGCGCTACGTAATTATCAGCCCAGTATAATAATTCTTCTTTTTCAATTTCAAAGGTTGAAATATTGTCTAAACGAGGTTGAATAATCGTCATTCGCACGGTTTCAAATTCGTAAATGATGTCGTACTTATCCACCGCACCAAGCGCATATAACATCAGTTGAGGGTTTAAATACGCATCAACAGGAACGCCTTTGCCGTATTTCAAGTCGATAATTTCAATCGTCTTATCTGATAAGACAACCACGTCCGAAGTTCCAAATCCTTCTGGGACCCATTTTGAAAAATCTACTTTTTGTTCTAATTCGACTGTGGCATTTTCGTATTGATTGACACGTTCTTCTACTAAATCGCAATAAGCAGTGACGTATTCTTTCATGGATTCATCACAATACGGATGGTCTTGTTCAAAAAATTTCAATCGTGAGTTTACCGCTCTAGCGGTTAATAGCTTAAACCGCTTCGCCAAATACAACTCTGCTAATTCGTGCGCAGTTGTTCCCTCCTCCGCATAAGAGCTGCCGCGATCTTTTACTTTTTCTTCTAGTCGTGCCAAAGGTGGGCATATTAGCCACCGATGCGCACTACTCGCCCCTAACAAGGCATGACTTCCTACTGGCATGCTTATTCACCTACCAACGTTTCTAAGTCAGTGATAAATTTGCCGTAATGTTCTTCTTTCAAGTCTGAGATTTTTTTTACATTGTATCTACTAAAGCAAGTATATATAGCTGAACGTTTTCCAACACTTATGGCTTTTTGCATTGCTGCTTTCACATCTTCTTTTGTTGCCCCTGGGTGTAAATCGGCTGTTGCTGATACTTCTTCTGTTTCTGAATCAGTAGGCGCGACTTTATCCCCAGTTTTCGATGGTTCGGTGTCTGAGGTTGAGGCCGTAGAAACTTCTTCTTTCTTCTTCGCAGTTGCTTTTTTCTTTTTTACAGGCTCTTTCTTCGCTGCTTTTTCCTTATTTATGAATTCCATATATTGTTCTTTTGTACGAGGATCAAAACAATCTTTTTCTAAAAATTCTAATGATTCCCCTTTTTCAACTTTGATAAATTCGCCCGAAGCATCATGCTCAAAGTACATCGTTTCAGTTGCAATATTTTCAGTTGGTACATATAAAGATTGTGTTACTTCTACAACGCTTCCCGTTGCTAATTGAGATAAAATTTCCTTCATTTCTGTTGCTGAATCTACTTCAATTGCTAAGTTAATTTTTGGCATTTTTTATTCCTCCAGTTGTTTTTAATCGGTTAATGTCTTCATCTGTTACATTGAAAATCGCTTTAAAATTTGCGTGATAATGCAACGGTGGATCTACGTTACGTTTTTCATAAACTTTTATCAGCTTCACAGGAAGTAGCATTCTTTTTGCCAATTCTTCTTGTGACATGCCCGCTTTTCGCCTAATTTTCTTGTAAGGTGATAACAAAGCGTTACACTTCCTTTGCTAATTCCCGATAAAATTCAGGTACTTTTTCTTTTAGTTCTGTTTCTGTGAAACGCTGTTTTAGCCAAGTATGTTTTCTACTAGCAAACCATGTCTTATCTTTACAGCTTAGATACTGAACTTCTCCATCCGTTGTTTTTAAACAAGACAAAGGAATTTCATACATTGGTTCTTCGTTCGTAGCTACTTCGTTCGTAGCTACTTCTTTCATAGCTTCTTCTAAAGCCTTATAATTTTTATCAAACATACCAAGTAAACTATAAACGCCGTCCAGTAGTCCTCGTATAGTAGAAACAACGCAAGAATACACAGACTTTTCTAATTCAGGTGTCCATTCGATAAAATCAGTAACATTTAACACAACCTCGCAGAGATACATGTTCCCAAGTACCATTACTTTATTTTCATCAACTTCGATAACTGTTTCTTCTTCATACATATCAAAAAAATCAACTTCTGTTGGTTTAGCACCATCACCAGACCATTTACATCCTAATACTTCCAAAAAGGCCATTAAGCTATCGTATGCTTCTTGTGTTTTTACGTGATAATAGTTTTTCATTTGCGTTTCTCCCCCTAAACCTTTGACAACTTAATCGTTGTTTGTACTTCGTAAACTTGACCACCCAATTGTTCTGCTACAAAATTGGCATACTCTAGTCCGTTAGAGCTAACAACTTGAACAGTTCTTCTATCGTATCGTTCGTTTTTTACAGTTGTAACAGGTTCATCTTCGTAAAAACGTTTCGCCTCGTTTACGTCACTGGTAAACCCAAAGCCTAGGTACTCACGGCTATTCCCTTGATAACTTCTTTTGATATAAAGTTTTCCAATTTTAATGACAAATTCTTTTTCCATGTGTTACACTTCCTTTGTATAGAATATTTATTTAGCAGCTTACTTCGTTGGCGGACGAGGTAGGCTCTTTTTGTTTCAATACAGCAATCATCAACTAGCACCCCACTTCATTGAGCATTTTTTGATAAGCAACTTCGTAACGTTCTAGTTCTGCTTGAAAATGCTTTAGCGTGCGGAGGTCTTGCATTGTCGGATGCTTTGCACTTTCGTGACGTACTGCATCTCTTAACGTTTCAATCTTTTCTCGCACTGCCTCACGTACCAAAAAAGCTTCATTAGCTGTTAACATTTATTTCACCTCACGATCTTCAAGCGCTAAATCATAAATTAAAAGCCAAATGATAAAAACCGCTATATAAATGTTTTGGATTAATGGTCCAATATTGCCACCTACCAATAGACCTAGTCCGAATACAACCAACAGTGCCGCTATACGTCTTAATTGATATATTTTTTTCACTGTAATCATCCTTTCTTTCCAATGTAAACATCTGCAAATCTTTCATCGTACACCTCATAAATTGAGATATTTTTTTCTGGGTCTGTGCAGCAATAACGTAAATTAATCTTTCTTTCAAATTCTTTAAATTGAGCGGCATCTAAAAGTTTGTAGTCAATTGATCCATAAAATGTTTCATAAAATTCCACGCTAGCCTTTTGCAATATTTTGTGTAATTTTTTCATTGCTTTCACCTCCCTAAAACCGTCACAGAACCGTTAAAATTTCGAATTGCTTTTGCTTCTGGCAAACGTTCATCGCCGCCGACAATTTCATTCGTTCGATGGTTATACACTCGTTTTTGCCCTTTAAACAACACAACTGAAATGTTGTCGTATGTGCTACAAGTGTCTTGCACTTTTAAATCTTCGCCTTTGTAGCAAATAATCATTTTTGTAAAACCTCCTACGGAATTAATCTGTGCATGCGGTTCTTATCTTCTAAACGACTTAAAAAATCTAATTCGTTTTGAATTTTTTCCGCTTCTCTGTCTGTTAATAAATCAGCGCTTCTAAGAGCTGCCCTATCTGATTGTTTTTGCTTGCGATCTTTTTGAATTTGGCATAATATCCACGCTTCTTGTTCTGTCGTATAAGCCACGTACTATCCGCCCTTTCTTTTCTTGTAACGGTTTTTATCCATCCAGCGAACAAACTCGTCAAACACATCTAACTCAATTAATACAATCTTATGTGTTGGATGAATTACACCAGACGAAAATTGCGGCGTGTCCTGCATTAAAGCCAGCCATTTCTCTAAACTAGATTTAGTGATTGAGTACATTTTTTGTACTACGGCTTTATTTCCATATTTAATTGAGGCACGATCTGGATTCTGTTCGACAGCTTCCAGATCAACCTTAACCGGTTTTGGCATACCCCTTACCCCCTCTCATGCTTTAGCTCGTTTAGTTCAACTAGCACAGCCACATAATCGGTAGCAAAAGAATAACGGTCCTGATGTAGTTTTTCTGTCCATCGATAAGACACATCTAACTGCAGTAGTTGATGAAGTAAAAAACTTTTTTCACGAATTGATGCATCTAGATTTTCTTGTGCTTTCCAATAGCGATTTGTTCCATCGCATAATGAGCTTGATGAAATTTTTTCTCTGCATCGATTAATTCTGTTGTTCGTTTTAAAAACTTCTTTAAATAGATCTTTGACAATTAAATGCAGTCTTGATTTAACAATGTCTTCTGCCGTTAGTGCGGGCATTTCGTGTGCATAGTTCATTTTCTAAGCTCCTTTTGTTAAAAAAATAGTAATTACCACTTGCGTAAATAAGAATTACGTTTTATAATAAAAAAAGAATTAAGAATTACGAAAATCGTATTCCCACAAAGTTTCAAAATCTACATTAAGTAATTTTGCTAACATAATTGATAGTTTGAAACTCGGGCAGGAACGGCCATTCTCTATATTACGAATAGTTGTTTCAGTAACACCAGTTAACTCAGCTAAACGTTTTTGAGTTAATGACTTTTTGATTCTCGCTGCTCGCAAAGACTCTCTTGTACAATTCATATGAACATCTCCTCTCATTTAATTTACGTAATTGCCAATTACATAAATGAGTATACAATGTAATTAAGAATTACGCAAGAGGTTTATTTGCTATTTTTACAAAAATAACATAAAGGAGCTTTAAAATGACCTCATTTGCGCTGAGATTAAAGGAATTAAGAAAAAATAAAAAAATGTCACAGCAAGAACTTGCAACTTTTTTAGGTATGAAAAGAGAAAATATTTCTAACTATGAGCGAGGGGTAATTACCAATGTATCTAGTGATACATTAGAAAAGATTTCAGAACTTTTTGATGTATCTATAGACTATTTGCTAGGAAAATCAGATACATCTAATCAGAAAAATGAATCGATGGCTAAACAAGTAATGATGCGCATGGATACAGATGGACTTTCTTCAAAGCAAGTAAAAGAACTAGAGGATGAGATGGAACGTTTCTTTTCATGGAGAATAGAAGAAATAAAAAAAGAAAATTTAAGTGAATAATTACAAGGTGGTTTTCAGGATGACAGTAGAAGTAGACGAGTACCTTAACTTTTGCGGTACCATTAACGAATTTATTTCAGCACACATGTTATGTTTGGGAATGAGTGTTAATAATTATGAGCATAGATATATTTGGGATGAAATATTAACATCTAAATCAATTAAAATAAGGCCCTTTCCATTTGAAAAAACAGCACGTAGATCTATATCAGGTATGATTATTAAAGATGATTACGAGACTACGCTAGCTTATAATTCTAACATGGGCGAAAAAAGAAAAAATTTCACGATATCTCATGAACTTATTCACGCCATGTATCATTTAGATAGCGAAAATAAGGTATTCACCGACACAAAAGATACTTTATCCTATTCACTGGCAGATATCTTACCAGAATTTCAAGCGAACATTGGAGCATCTTCTATACTACTACCCGAACCTGTTCTTATCAATGAGCTGAAAAAAGGAACTCCTCCTTATTTTATCTCAAACCGTTACGGTATATCTGAACAAGCTATTTTTATGAGATTACTTCAGCAAATGCAGGCTAGTTTTGAAGCATCTTACGTTGCCGCCTATGATACGGCCAATAAGATAATGAACGGCAACTCTAAAAATTTGGCAATTGAATTAGGACGAAACTTAGAAAGAAAAATTTTATACAGCAACCCTTTTTATGAAGCAATTACGCTATAATGAATTTATATTAAATCGAAAGAAGGATGATAGAAATGAAAAAAATGATTAAATTTGCAGGCATTGCTCTTATTTCTGCAGCTCTTCTCTCTGCCTGTAGCAACGTAAAAAATAATACACAAAAGAAAGCCGAAACTGCTGCCCAGTCAAGCACTATTGAAGCTTCAGACAGTAACGAAAACGAGCCTAATACAGAAAACATAACCCAAGCAGTTAAACAGTTAGAAGAAAAATTTAACTCTGACGAGAAATTAGTAAAAATAGATGTTAAAAATAATGTTACAGATGACACATCAGATAACCCTCACGCTGTCATTACGGTTAAGGTAATTAATGATGAAGCAAAAAAAAATATGGAAGAAATGCAGACTGCGATAGATTCCAACTCAGGTACAGAGGCACAAAAGACTGCCATATACGGAATTCAATTAAATGTTGAAGAAGTAGCCAAAACATTAGAAAATGATAACGATGTTATTTCTTTCATCACACCTTACACGAATGGGAACGACAGAACCATAGCAAAATCAACTAAAAATGAAAATATTATTCCGTTAGTAAAATAAAAAAGTGCATCCCCCGCCGGCAAGCTAGTGGATGCACCTTATCAGAAAATAAACCAAAGGCTTATTTAATGCTATTATATCAAAAAATAAGCCTCATTACGAGGTTTTTATACACCTCCAAAAGAACGTAAGTTCCCATAAAAGGAGAGTTGAATATGTGGGTAGAAAAGAAAAAGGATAAAAAAGGAAATATCACATACCAATATCGCGAAAGATACACCGACCCTAGGACCGGTAAAACACAAAAAGTCACCACGACTTTAGCAAAAAATACAAAACAAGCTGAGAATGCAGCACGTCGTGAGTTAGAAATAAAAATCCAAAAGATACTGACCGACTACGAAGAAGAGAAACGTCTAGAAAATTTAATCAAAAACGAGGGCGTAATACCAAATGATAAAACGTTAGAAGATATGATAAAAGAATGGTTTGATTATATTCAGGATCCAAAATCAAAAGAACGTAAAAAAGGTTCCACGCTCTCGGGATATAGCTATGGCATTGATTCACTCTTAAATGAGTTCTTAGTAATAGAAAAAGATAAACGTATCCAGGATTTAACTTTTGATGATATACAAGCATTTTATGACCGTATGATTTTTGACTTTGAATATCAAAAGTCCTATATAAAAAGATTCCGTGCGATTATCCGTGGTGCATTTACTCTCGCCTATAAGAAAAGATACATTAAAAATCTTGATGCCATTAATCTTTCTAAAATAGTAACGCCAGCAAAAACGGTGGATGATCTTATTAATGAGCAAGTACCTAGATACTTAGAAAAAGCCGAGGCTGAACAAATATTTCAAGTTTTAAATGGATACAACCCACTTTATACGCAAATGCTCGAACTACAATTTCACACTGGTATGCGTTTTGGTGAATTGATTGCTTTAGAATCAAAAAACTTTCACGACGGATTTTTGTTAGATATTCATGGAACTTACGATCATGCAACACGTAGTCACACCCGAGGACAAAAAGTCCCGCCAAAAACAAGAAAATCATTTCGTACTATTGAGTTGGGTGATGCTGCAGTACAGATTATAAAAGACCGCATGTATCATAACCACTTCATTAAAAATAAAAGTTCTGATTTTTTATTCGTGACGTCAAATGACCGTCCTTACGATTTAGGCACAATTAATAGTTTTATTGCTAGCCACCAAATTGAATTTAATACATCCACAAAAGTTAGCACGCATGTGTTTAGACACACTCATATAAGTATGTTAGCTGAAAAAAGCATACCTATTCAAGTGATTATGGATCGAGTCGGACATGAGGACAGAGAGACAACCGAAAAAATATACATGCACGTCACCAAGAAACAAAAAACAGACTTGGTTAAGACCCTAAACGAGTTATAACCAAGCCCACCACTTTTTTAGTTTTAATTATTTTTGCCCTTTTTGTGCCCTTTTTCCAAAAAGAAAGACTGTATCCCTTGCTACGCGAGGGCTCCCATTGGATCCCAAGGTGCCAAAACAGTTGGCGCTTGTTCCCAAGCTTTTTTCTGTTCGTCAGTTAATAAATCTTTGTGCACAACGATTTGATAAGTGTATTCGTCCATCCACGCATCGCTCATGACGAAGAAGCCATTTTCACCGACTTTTTCGCCCCAGCTATTTTCCACTTTCCATTTTGTTGTTTGACCATCAACGATATCAACACCTGTTAAAACCATGGCGTGTGTCATTAAGCTTTCACCAAAGTCTAAACGTTCTGCTTTAGTCATCGTAAAATCAATATCAAAAAGATCGTTCATATCGTAAACATCTAATGCCATAATTCCTGTGTCACGTGTTGAAGATTGTCCGACATCACAACCAAACCAAACAGATTCGCCTTGTTCCAATTGTGCAGCAGCTAATTTTTTGAAAGCAGCCATTTCTACATTTAAATATTTAACTTCTTTGCCGCCGACAACATTCCCTAACATTTCAACAGTGTATGTTTTGTTGAAGGGTTTATCTTCTGTAGGAGCATTAATAATACTTACATAATCATGTAAATTAACGCCAACGTATTTTTCAAAGAATGTTTGCGGTGTTAGATTTTGATCCAAATGATAATTTTTTTCTTCGTCACGGTATTCAAAATCAAAGGTTTCTGGCGGCGTTCCTAAAGAGATTGCTAAGAAATTATAAATTTCTTGTAACATTGCTTCTTTGTTTTTTTGGACTTCTTCAGCAGAAGCGCCTTTTTCAATTAAACTACGTAAAATTGTTGCATCTTTGCGTAATTTTTTATTTAAATAGTTGTTTAAATCACGTGAATTGGAACTGTTGCTGCTTTCAGGCATTGCCGTTTTAGGCACTACGCCATATTTATCAAAAATTGAAACGATCATATCCCATTGCCCACCATCTTGTTGTGGTGTAGCTAATAAAAAGGCCACTTTACGACTAGTCAACGGTTGATCGGCTGTTGCAATAATATTTTCATAGAAATAATTTGATTTTTCATATTTATCCCAGAAAAATGTATAGTTTTGTGATAATTCAAAATCTTTTAATTGAAACGCATTTAACATTCTATGTCTAAATGTATTTAATGCCGCAAACATCCAGCAGCGACCGCTTTGTTTTTGATTGGCCACTTTTCCAGTAGCTAAGTCGACTGAAAAGACGGGTACGTTATTCACGGCTCCTTGTACAGATTCACCTGAAGCGCTGATACCATTTTTTACTACACTACGTTGTAAGGCATTTTGTTTATTATTGTTCAAGAAATCTTGATGGAATTTCTCTGTTAATTTTGGTTCAATTGCTGTCATATTTTCATCGTCCTTTCATTTTACGTTCTTCTTCATTATATGCTTCTCTTTAAGTAGAAACAACCATTTACTCTAAATTCCTTGCTTTCCAACTCTTTTTGTATTAGTATATATAATACAGATAGCACAAATAAGACAGGAGTGATTCGATGCTTTTAGAAATAGATGAACAAAGCGAACAGCCCATCTATCAACAACTCATTGATCAAATCATTGTAGGCATTGCCAAAGGTGAACTGGTTCCCAATGAAAGTTTGCCTTCTATCCGACAATTGGCGGACGAAATCGGGGTCAATATGATGACTGTTTCAAAAGCTTATAATAAGTTAAAGCAATCAGGTTATATTGTGACTGACCGTCGTAACGGCACCAAAATTGCCGCAAAGTTACCTGCTACCGCTGTTTGGCAACAGCAATTGCATGAGCGTTTAGAACTTCTGTTGGCTGAAAGTTTTTTACATCAGCAATCCGAAGCAGAAATCCAAGCACTTATTCAGAAAATTTATCAAAATTTTGATTCGAAAGGGCGTGCATTATAATGGCGGTATTCTTTTATTTCATCCTAGTTTCTGTCGCTTTTTTTATGGCATTTACTATGGGGATTTATGCAAATCCTCACAAAAATATTATTTTGGAAAATACTTTACCAGAAGATAAACTACAAGATCCCAGCGTTCAAGCAATCCGAAAACGTTATAAAAAACGCTTGGTTCAACTAGCAGCTGTTTTTAGTGTTCTTAGTTTACCTTTGTTATTTATTCCTTATGATTCGATTTTATTGTTCCTTTTTCTGTTACTTTTATTTAGTTTTATTGGCAGTGGCTACTATCTGCAAATTGTTTATATTCGCAAAATGGCCGCTTTAAAAATGCAAAACGGCTGGTTGTTGCCTAAACGTCCTCTCTTAATCGATACGCAATTAGTTTTAAATAAAAACCAGAAACTTATTTCATTTTGGTGGTTTTTACCTGCGATTATTCTTACTTTTGCTGGGGGCTTTTATTCCTTGCAAACGGCGATTGGTTCCTGGATTCTTTTCTTAATTACTGTTTTGATGTTAAGTTTGTTCATTGGCGGCTATTATTTTATTGCGCGCTTACCTGTCAAACCGCTAACTAGCGACTCAAAAATTAATCAGCAAATCAATGACTTATTTCGGCATCATTGGTCTGTTTTAATGGTTTTATCCGCCTTAGTTTTTGCACCGCTAACCATTTTACCAACTTTCACAATTGTAATTGATTATACGGTTGCGATGGCCCTTACTTTTTGTTATTTTATTCTTTTGTTTGTTTATGTAGGCTTTCTCTTCTACTACCTATTTTCAATGCGCAAAAAACAAGATCAATTCGTTTTACAGGCTGGCGATTATCGCTATGGGGATGATGATCAATATTGGCGGTATGGGATTTATATCAATCCAAAGGACCCCAAAATCATGGTTCCTGATCGCATTGGTATGAATTTATCTATTAACCTAGGACGGCCTGCTGGGAAAATTATTCTAGCCGCTACTGGTATTTTAACGATTGCAGTGCTGTTCTTTGCCACAGTACCAATGTTTATAAATGATTTTTCTAGTCATGCCTTTCAAGCAACTATTGAAAAGAAACAAATTGAGTTATCTGCCCCATTAGCAAAAACAAGGTCAATTCCTTTTAACCAAATCACTGCTGTTTCTTTGATTGATGACTTACCTCAAGAACGCATCCGCACAATGGGTGCTGCGACAGATAGTTACTTAACAGGAGAATTTAAAGTCGCTGGAAAACCTGCTTATTTACTAATTTATACAAAAAGTCATCCGATTCTGAAAATAGAAACGCGGGAGAAAGTTTATTATTATACTGCGCGTGATGGTCAAGAAACGACTAAGATTTATCAGGAAATCAAAGCAAAACTTCCATAACAAAAAAACAGGGCCTACTCATGATGGTAGGCCCTGTTTTTTGTTATTCGCTGACAACCTTGAATTTTGTATCTGCCAACGTGGTATTCAGTTCATCCTGGCTTACTTCACGATCTGCTGTCACAACGGCTGTTTGATCTGCCAAGTGAACCGCAACATTCGTTACGCCGTCAATTCCACTAAATTTTTCAGTGACCGCTTGAACACAGCCATCACATTTCATCCCATCAATTTTTACTGTTTTTTCCATTTCACTTCATCCTTTTCAATTTTATTTTTGACTTCCACTAGTTCTTTTCACCGTCGAAGGTTTAAATCCTTTTAAGCGTAAAGCGTTTAGTAAGACAGAGACTGAACTAAAACTCATAGCTGCTGCTGCAATCATCGGACTTAACAAAGGTCCACCAAATAAGTGTAACACACCCATAGCCACTGGAATACCTAATGTATTATAGGCAAATGCCCAGAAAAGATTTTCTTTGATGTTTTTGATGGTCGCTTTACTTAATTCAACTGCTGTAGGCACATCCATTAAATCACTACGCATTAGCACAATATCGGCCGATTCCATTGCAACATCTGTGCCTGAACCAATAGCAATCCCCACATCTGCTTGGGCAAGTGCTGGTGCATCATTAATCCCGTCACCCACCATCGCAACTTTTTTGCCTTCTGCTTGTAGTTTTTTCACTTCTAACGCTTTATCTTCTGGTAAAACTTCACTTAAGACACGATCGATACCTACTTGTTTCGCAATCGCCTCTGCAGTACGCTTGTTGTCTCCCGTAATCATCACGGCTTCGATCCCCATTTTATGCAAACGTGCAATGGCTGTTTGACTGCTATCCTTCACAGTATCTGCTACCGCAATGATACCCGCAAACGAACCATCTTTTGCCACAAACATTGGGGTTTTCCCTTCTTCTGCCAAACGATCCGCTTGTTGAACAAACGTTGATAGCTCAATGCCTTCTTCTTTCATTAATTTTATATTGCCCAAAAGTAGGACTCGTTCGTTGACTGTCACACGGATGCCGTGACCTGGAATCGCTGAAAAATCGCTTCCTTCTGCTAATGGCAATTGACGTTCTTTAGCCGCTCCCACAATTGCTTCACCTAGGGGGTGTTCTGATCCTTGTTCTGCAGAAGCTGCTAATGTTAGTAACTCAGCTTCTGAAAGTGCTGAATCAGCAACTAAAATATCCGTAACCACCGGTTTGCCTTCTGTAATAGTTCCTGTTTTATCAAACACGATTGTTTGAATTTTGTGAGTGGTTTCTAAAGCATCCCCACTTTTTATTAAAACGCCATTTTCAGCGCCCTTACCTGTTCCCACCATAATCGCAGTCGGCGTTGCCAAGCCGAGCGCACAAGGACAAGCAATCACTAACACAGAAATGGTAATTGTCAAAGCGAAAATCCATGACTCTTGTCCTAAAAAGAACCAAGCCAAGCCAGAAAGAACAGCCAAACCAATGACGATTGGGACAAAAACACCCGAAATTTTATCAGCTAATTGTGCAATCGGTGCTTTTGAGCCTTGCGCATCTTCCACTAATTGAATGATTTGGGCAAGGGCCGTCTCTTTTCCCACTTTTGTTGCCTTGAATTGAAAGCTGCCATTTTTATTGATGCTAGCACCAATTACTGCATCACCGACTTTCTTTTCAACAGGCAAACTTTCGCCCGTTAACATGGCTTCATCCACAGAACTACTGCCTGAAACAATCACTCCATCAACAGGGATTTTATCTCCTGGGCGAACAATCACAATGTCATCCAACTGAACAGCATCAACTGGCACTTCAATTTCTGCGCCATCACGTAAAATATGGGCAGTTTTCGGTGCTAAACCCATTAATTTTTTTATCGCATCTGAGGTTTTCCCTTTTGAAACAGCTTCGAAATATTTTCCTAATGTAATTAAAGTTAAAATAACACCCGCTGATTCATAATAAAGAGCCATTGTAAAACTTGTGTCTCCTAAGAATATCATGACTGTGCCATATAAACTATACACAAAAGCAGCACTGGTTCCTAAAGCTACCAAAGAAAACATATTTGGATGCCCTTTAAATAACGCTTTAAAACCAACTGTGAAAAATTCTCTGCCGACATATAGGACGGGTAACGTCAAAATCAATTGAACCATTGCAAAGGTCGTCGCATGTGTCATTGGATTCAACAAATCCGGCAATGGTAAGCCTACCATGTGTCCCATCGCAATATAAAGAAGTGGCACTGTAAACACCGCTGAGATCCAAAAACGTTGCCACATCTCAGCAATATGTTTTTGTTTCTTTTCACGATCTTGGTCCGCTGTTGCACCTGCAGCGACTTCTTCTGTCGCCTGATAACCTGCATCCGTAACTGCTTTGATAATTTCAGCACTCGTTACTTGATGGTCGTCATAACTAACCACCAGTTTTTCCGTGGCTAAATTAACAATCGCTTGTTGAACACCAGATAATTGGTTCACAGCTTTTTCAATCGTTTGGGCACAGGAAGCACAACTCATTCCTTCAATCGCAAACGTTCGTTGCTGGGCTGGGCTAATCGCCTTGTAGCCAGCATCTGACACAGCTTCCTTAATTTCTTCTTCTGTGACTTCCGTCTGATCATACGTGACACTTAATTTTTCCGTAGCTAAATTGACACTTGCCTTTGCCATCCCAGGTAACTTCGCCGTAGCCTTTTCAATCGTTTGGGCACAGGAAGCACAGCTCATCCCTTCAATATCAAACGTTTTACTTTCCATTTTTTTCACTCCTTTTTAAATTAAATGACATTGGCATTGACCAGGAATACAGTTGCAAGGGACGGATTCAACCGCCGTCTTGCGCTTCTCTTTCAAGAGTTCCTCTAATCGATCCAAATCGTCATAACTCAACTGACTCTCTGTTAAAATTGTTTCTACCACGGAACCAACTTTACGGCTGCACACCTTGGCTAAAAGTTCGTCTGCCACCGTTTCAACGCTCTGACGTTCTTCTACTAGCGGATAATAAATATATTTATTGCCTGCTTTCTCCGTCCCAACTAACCCTTTATCTGTTAAACGACTTAGTAACGTCTTGACGGTCGTTGATTTCCATTCTTTCTTCTCATTTAAAAGTGTATGCACTTCACGACTCGTGGTCTTGCCTTGGGTCCAAATAACCCGCATGACTTCCCACTCTGCATCTGTAATTGTCGCTAATTTATCTTTTGCCATACTCGTTAAATTCCTCCTTCATCAATAAAAAAAGAGTTCAAGGTTATTGACTACAAACGTAGTCGTTTATCTTGAACTCATCATATAGCTATTTTATTTTTTTGTCAACAACTTCTGCTCATCTTTTTTTATTGCAACGCAGATTCTTGTTTTTTAACAAAGTATTTCAATAAGAACGGTGCAACTAAGGTCGTTAAGATAATTACCACAATCATGCTCGTATAATACGCTTCTGAAAGTAATTTAGATTGGTAGCCAATTTGCGCAATGATTAATGCCATTTCCCCACGCGAAACCATCCCAGCACCGACCATTAAAGAACTTGTATTGGAGAAACCAACCATTTTCGCTCCCCAGGCGCCGCCCAGTAATTTCGTTAAAATCGCCATAATCGTCATTACCAAAATAAAAGGTAAATCCTTTCCTAACGTGTTAAATGTCACTGATAAGCCAATGCTGGCAAAGAAGACGGGAATAAACACGGCATAGCCAATAGCTTCAATATTGAAATCTATTTCTGTTTTTGCATCCGTTTGTCCCACAGCAATCCCTGCAAAAAAGGCACCTACGACAGAACTTAAACCAACTAAATCAGCCAAATAAGCCATGCCCAAACAGATAATCAATGACATGATAATAACAGACGACCCAATGTTCATTTTTTGACTTAAACGTAGTAAATAGGGAGCGATAAAGCGGACCAAAAAGAAAATCCCAATAAAGAATAAGCCTTGTTCAATTAACTTAACAATAAAGCTGACTTCTGTATTGCCGCCTGTACTTGCACCAATCATGCCGACAGCGACGCTTAAAATAATCACGACCACGATATCGTCAACGACAGAAGCTCCAAGAATCGTTGCACCTTCTTTACTACTTAAAACATTCAACTCTCTTAATACTTCTACTGAAATGCTGACCGACGTTGCTGCTAAAACTAACCCAAGGAAAAAAGCTTCTTTCCAAGAAAAAGCAAACAGCTGACCAATCAACATAGTAAAACCAACCGGTAAAACGATGCCCAAAATAGCAACCATGACACTAGGTTTCGCATATTTTTTCAATAATTCCAATTCACATTCCATTCCAGCAATAAACATCAACATAATGACACCAATTTCTGAAAAGTCATGCACAAACACATCTTGATGCACAATATTTAACATCGCTGGACCTAACACAATCCCTACTAGCAATTGCCCAATTACCGCAGGAATTCCTACTCTTTTACAAGCAACACCTGCTAAAGTCGTTGTAATTAAAATCAAACATAAAATACCTAAAAATTCCATTCTATTTCCCTCTTTCTCTATTAACCAATCATCACTGATTCTTTTGGATATTGAACTTTCGACTGACTTTCCAAGCCTTTCTTAATTAATGACAATAACACCGTGTACACACCCACACGACCGACGAACATTAGAAAAATAATCACCAGTTTACCAAAAACAGTTAAATCTGGTGTTAACCCCATTGTTAAACCAACCGTTCCAAATGCAGAAACCACTTCAAAAACGATATACTCAATCCCGTTTTTTAAAGGTAATGTTTCTGTAAACGAGAGAATAACCGAAGCAGTTACACATAAAAAAGTTGCCAAGAAGAACAAAGTAAACGCTTGGAGCACTACTCGCTCAGGAACTGTGCGTTCATGGAATTCCACTCGCTGTTTCCCTTTAAAAATTGCACGAAATTGTAAAAATAACACACCAAACGTAGTGGTTTTCAAGCCGCCAGCGGTTGATCCTGAAGTGCCACCAATAAACATCCACAAAATCGTGACAATCAGGCCTGGATTACTCATTTTCAAATAATCAACTGAATAAAAGCCAGCCGTTCTTGGTGTAACCGACAAGAACCAACTGTTGACAAGACGCTGCCAAAAAGACATATCAGCTGGAAAATGGCGATATTCCGAAATGTAAAAAATAACGGTCCCTAAGACTAAAAAGGTGGCGGTCACCGTTAAAGCAAGGCGTGTATGAATACTAACACGGTGCTTAATTTTATTTTTATAACCTTTAATCATTGCAAAAATATCGCGCCACACAATAAATCCTAAGCCACCAGCTATAATTAAAAAGCTAATGACTAGTAAAAGATAAGGCGAATTTTGATAAGGAACCATACTATCCCCTAGCAAATCAAAGCCAGCATTACAAAATGCCGAAACGGCATGGAAGAGACTAAAAAACATCCCTTTTTTCCACCCAAATGTTGGCACAAATTGAAAGGACAACAAGAAGGCTCCAAGTAATTGAATAATGGCCGCAAACTTCATAATATATTTCATTAAACGAAAAACTCCGGAAACTTCACTAACATTTAAAGCTTCTTGATACAACATCCGTACACTTAGTGACGCTTTTTTCCGTAGCAAACTAAAGAAAATCGTGGCAACGGTTAAAAAGCCTAAGCCGCCTAATTCAATCAAAATCATAATAATAACTTGCCCGATAGGACTCCAATGTTCCGCCGTATTCAAAGGCGAAAGCCCTGTAACACAGACGGCGGAAGTTGCCACGAAAAAAGCATCAATCCATTGCGTTTTTTGTCCAGCTTGTGCAGAAAAAGGCATCATTAATAAGATTGTGCCTACAACAATTAATAGAAAAAAGCCTAAGACAATTGTTTGAACAGGTGAAATATACAACCTTCTTTTGATCTGATGTTTCATTTTTTTCTCCTCTACCATTTCTTTGTCAATCAAAAACAACACAAACGGCTAGACAACTGTTGCTTTGTTCCTCTCGCCCTATGAGAAACTCAAAACCTTGAAAGCAACTTGCCCAACCGAATAATTATTTTTTAATTTTTGTTTTCACGTTGATAAATCGAATAAACCAACTCATTTTTTTGATAAACCTGTTTTAAACGAACTGGGATTGATTGATCCATTGTCTCGTATAGAGCAATGCCCTCACCCAGAAACAGTGGTATTGTCGTCAAAATGAAGGTATCAATTAAATCAGCTGCCAAAAGCGGTTGAACCACTTTCGGGCCTCCAACAATCCAAATTCCCGCGCCGTCTTCTTCTTTGATACGACGAATTAATGTGACGGGATCTTCCTTTGTAAAAGTTCTTGAAGCAGTTGATGGTTCTGGATGAGAGGTAATGATATAAGAATGCTTGTCTTCATAAAAATACACATCTGGGGGCAATTCTTGTGTCACTTGATCATAAGTAGTCCGCCCCATTACCACAGTGTCTATTTTTTCATACATTTCATCGTAACTACGATCTTCTTCATCGCCACGAATATTCTCTTCTAACCAAGCAACACCGCCCGCTTTGTCCGCAATGAAACCATCAATACTCGCTGCAATAAATAAAATTACTTCCCGTGCCACATCAACGCCTCCTTTTCTCTTCTTATCTATTTTAGCTTGTTTTCACAAAAAACTCTAGGGGTGCGCATTGTTATTTTTAAAAGAAAAAAGAGAAAAACTAGGATAATTGGGCTACTTTTTGTAAAATAGGAAATAAGAAACTTTTTATTGAGTTATTTTACATTTTTTTCAAGAAAAATAAGAATTGGTGTATTTGATTTACACAAAAAAATAACATATTCAGTTTTTATATAAAGGAGGATTACTTTGTTTGACTTAGAGAAGGTTCAGACCTTGAATGAATTAGAAATGCTCGTTTACCATTATGTATTGGAACACCTGCACCAAATCCCTCAACAGACCATTCGCCAACTGGCTACTTCCTGTCATGTCTCCACCTCAACGATTCTACGATTTTGTAACAAAATGGGCTATGCTGGTTTTTCCGAATTAAAATATGCAGTGAAAGAAGAAGCCAAACAAACACAAACGTTTGAAAATTTTTATGATGCCACAGTTCACGTCGATGCTTTTTTGAAAAAATTAAACCAAGAAACCTATTACGAAATGCTTCGTCCAGCAATTCAAATGATTGTTCAAGCACGTCACGTTGCCTTTACTGGCATTGGTACTAGCGGAATTTTAGGTAGTTATGGCAGTCGTTATTTTGCCAACTTAAATATCAATTCTTACAGTATTGCTGACCCCTTTACGCCTATCCCCAAGCGCGGATTTGAAAATACATTAGCCTTGATTCTGTCTGTATCTGGGGAAACCAATGAAATGATTAAACAAATGACCGACTTTAAAACAGCTGGTGCCAAAGTGCTAAGCATTACCAACAATCAACATTCAACTATTGCCCGCTTGGCTGACTACAACATCTCCTATTATATGCCCGACGAACGTTCTCCATTTGCAGATAAATCAGTCAATACAACCACTCAAATCCCTGTCATTGCTTTAATTGAACTCCTAGCTCATCAAGCAAGTCAACTTTTAAAGGAACTAGATGAAACACCTTCCTAGTTGTTTTTCACAAAAGCTCATGCTGTCTAAAACAGCATGAGCTTTTGTGTTTTTTTCTTGGTACATGTTTCTCATTCAAGCAAAAGTCTATTTTTTCTTCAAATAAGCTTATATAGTAAATATGTAAACGGATACATTTGCATTTATATTATTCTTCAAAGGAGAGATTTTTATGAACGAATGGATTAACGAGAAATTATTACCTCCAGTACTAAAATTCGTCAATACCAAAGCAATTACTGCCTTACGGAACGGGATGCTTTACACGATGCCTTTTACCATTGTTGGTTCCGTATTTCTTCTATTAGCGAATTTCCCAGTTACAGCTATTTCTGAATGGGTTAACGCAAGTGGCCTGGCCGTTTATTTCAATCAAGCATATGGTGCATCTTTTGCGATTATGTCGTTATTTGCGGTCATCGGTATTGCCTACTCGTATGTAAAAAGCGAGGGATTTGAAGGCCTCCCAGCGGGTATGATTGCCATGGTGGTTTTCATTTTGTTTATGTCATCTGAAGTCAAAGATGCGGTTTCTGGCGCAGTAGTTGGCAATGTCATCAACAAAGATTGGACAGCTGGCAAAGGGATGATTACAGCTATTATTGTTGGTTTGTTAGTCGGCGTTGTATATAGTTGGTTTTTACGTCATGATATTCGTATCAAATTACCAGAAGCTGTACCAGAAAATGTGGCCAATTCCTTTACTGCGTTAATTCCTGCCAGCGTCATTGTAACTGGTGCAATGCTAATTTTCATTCTTCTAGATAAAGTCTTCAATACGACATTCTTTGACTTTATTTACGAAGTGCTACAATCACCACTTCAAGGAGTCACAGATTCACTAGGTGGCGCATTACTATTAGGTTTTGTCATTCCGCTCTTTTGGTTTTTTGGTGTTCACGGGTCAACAATCGTTGGCGGTATCATGGGCCCTATTTTACAAGCAAACTCTTTAGAAAACACCGAAATTTTGAAATCTGGAAAAGACTTAACACTGGCTAATGGTGGCCATATTGTTACACAACAATTTTTAGATCAATTTTTAACGGTCACTGGTGCGGGCATGACAATCGGGTTAGTCGTGTTCATGGTTTTCTTTGCCAAATCAGCTCAGTTCAAGCAATTAGGTCGGCTTTCAATTGGGCCAGCTGTTTTCAATATTAACGAGCCAATTGTCTTTGCTACACCTATCGTGATGAACCCAATCATGGCTGTGCCATTCATTATCACACCGATTGTTTCTTCTGTTGTGACATATTTTGCCTTGTACACAGGACTGGTTCCTCTCTTTACTGCGGTACAAGTTCCCTGGACTACTCCTCCAATCATTTCTGGACTTTTAGTTGGTGGTTGGCAAGCCGCGTTGCTTCAAGTAGTGGTACTAACGATGAGTTTCTTTATCTATTTACCGTTTGCTAAAAAAATGGATGCACTTAATTACGCAGAAGAAACCAATCAACCGATTACTGAAGAAACCCTTGAAAAAGTTGAAGCACAAAACGTATAAAAATTTGAACAAAGGACTGAAACGATATGTCAATTTTGAAAAATGATTTTCTTTGGGGCGGCGCTGTCTCTGCTCATCAATTAGAAGGAGGCTGGGACCAAGGCGGTAAAGGGGTGAGCGTGGCGGATGTAATGACTGCCGGTGCACATGGCGTTCCTCGTAAAATTACCGCAGGCGTTTTACCAGATGAACACTATCCTAACCATGAAGCGATTGATTTTTACCATCGCTATCAAGAAGATATTCAACTATTCAAAGAACTTGGTTTAAATTGTTTCCGAACCTCTATTGCTTGGACACGAATTTTTCCTAACGGAGATGAAGAAACGCCCAATGAAGAAGGCCTTCGTTTTTATGATGCACTTTTTGACGAGTGTTTGAAAAATGGCATTGAGCCAGTCGTGACACTGTCTCACTTTGAAATGCCTTATCATTTAGTCACAAAATATGGCGGCTTTCGCAATCGCCAGGTCATTGATTTTTTTGTCAAATTTGCTGAAGTCTGTTTCACTCGTTACCAGAAAAAAGTCAAATATTGGATGACCTTTAACGAAATTAACAACCAAGCCAATTATGAAGAAGATTTTGCACCTTTTACTAACTCTGGTATTGCTTACCAGGAAGGAGAAGACCGCGAAGCAATTATGTATCAGGCTGCTCATTATGAACTAGTCGCTAGCGCACGTGCAGTGAAAATTGGCCATGCTATCAATCCCGACTTCCAAATTGGCTGTATGATTGCGATGGTGCCTATTTATCCTTATTCTTGTAATCCTGAGGATATGATGATGAGTGTTAGCGCAATGCAAAAACGTTATTGGTTTACCGATGTTCATGTCCGCGGTCATTATCCAAGTGCAATTCAATGCTATTTGAAACGAAAAAACATTTCATTAGATGTCACAGAAGAAGATTTAACTGATTTGGCTAATGGCTGTGTTGATTATATTGGCTTTAGCTATTACATGTCGTTTGCTGTGAAAGGTGCAGAAAAGGCCCCTACTTTTGACTACAATGAAGCAAAAGACTTGGTGCGAAATCCTTATGTAGCAACATCTGATTGGGGCTGGCAAATCGATCCTATGGGCTTACGCTATGCAATGAATTGGTTCAATGATCGGTATGAATTACCACTCTTTATTGTTGAAAATGGCTTTGGTGCTATTGATGAGCTAGAACCAGACGGAACGATTAACGACACTTACCGAATCGCTTATTTACGTGAACATATCGAGATGATGAAAGAAGCCGTTGCGTATGACGGCATTGATTTGATGGGCTATACACCTTGGGGATTCATCGATTTAGTGAGCGCTAGTACAGGCGAAATGAAGAAACGGTATGGCTTCATTTATGTAGATAAGGACAACGATGGTCACGGAACGTTGGAACGGCGAAAGAAAAAATCGTTTGCTTGGTATCAACAAGTGATTGCTACGAATGGAGAAGAATTATAAACAAAAGGCCTTCGTCTAAAGACGAGGGCCTTTTGTTTATGCTTGTAATCCCTTTTCTAAATCAGCCAACAAGTCTTCGACTGCTTCAATTCCTACAGATAAACGAATGAGTCCATCTTTAATTCCCACGGCTTCACGATTTTCCTTGGGAATAGATGCGTGAGTCATAATGGCAGGTACTTCAATTAAACTTTCTACGCCACCTAAACTTTCCGCTAAAGTAAAAATTTCCAACGTTTCTACGAAAGGAACGACTTGCTCATCCTTGGCTAATTCAAAAGAAATCATACCACTAAACCCCGACATCTGTTTTTGTGCAATTTCGTGACCAGGATGACTCGCTAGTCCTGGATAATACACCGTTGCTACAGCTGGATGCGCTTCTAAAAATTCTGCGATTTTTTGAGCATTTTGGGCATGCGCTGCCATCCGGACGCCTAATGTTTTTAAACTACGTTGGACCAACCAACTATCATGTGGTCCTAAAACAGCGCCAATCGCATTTTGTAAAAAGGCAATCTTTTCTGCGCTTTCTGGATGATTCGTTACGACTAAACCAGAAACTACATCACTATGGCCCCCTAAATATTTTGTCCCGCTGTGAACCACAATATCAGCACCTAACGCTAACGGCCGTTGAAAATAAGGCGTTGCAAACGTATTATCGACAATGGTTAACAACTGATGTTTTTTAGCAAGCTTAGCCGCCGCTTCAATATCTGTAATTTTTAACAGTGGATTACTTGGTGTTTCCAAAAACAAGGCTTTTGTATTTGGCTGAATTGCGGCTTCAATTGTTGCTAAGTCGCTGGCGTTTACAATCGTATAGCTTAACCCATTTGCTACAAATACTTTGTCCAATAAACGGAAACTGCCCCCATAGACATCGTCACCTAATAAAATATGATCTTCGGGTCCAAACATAGAAATGATTGCATGAATACCCGCTAAGCCTGAGCTAAACGCAAAGCCATGGCTCCCACCTTCTAACTCAGCAATTAAGGTTTCTAACGCGTGACGTGTGGGATTACCTGAACGAGAATATTCATATTCTTTGGGCTGGCCCACGCCGTTTTGTTCAAAGGTTGACGTTTGATAAATAGGAACACTCACTGCACCTGTTGTTGTATCTTTACTAATGCCGCCATGAATTAATTTGGTATTGAATTTCATAAAAGTTTTCCTCCTAAGAATAAATATTTTTTGATAAATAACGGTCACTACCGTCAGGAAAAATAGTTACAATTGTGCTACCTGCTGGTAAGCGGCGCGCCTCTCTTAATGCCGCCGCAAACGCTGCGCCGCTGGAGCTTCCCACCAGCAAAGCGCTTTTCTTGGCTAATTGTTTGACCCAGAAAAAACCATCCTCGTCTGAAATGGTATAAAAGCCGTCCACAGGAATCTGTTTAAGAAAAGGCGGCACGAACTCCACGCCAATACCTTCGATTTCATGTCCGTGTGCAGGTCCGCCATTTAAAATTGAACCTTCTGGCTCCACACCCCATAATTGCGTCTTACTATTTTGTTCTTTGAGATATCTGCCAACACCTGCAAACGTTCCACCACTGCCTAAACCTGCGACAAAGCTAGTAATCTTCCCGCCTAGGTCTTGAACAATTTCAGGTCCTAATCCTTCGTAGTAAGCAGCAGGATTATCCGGATTTTCAAATTGTAACGGCACGTAACTATTAGGAATTTCCTTGGCTAAGTCTTTGGCACTAGTTATCGCTCCGACAATCCCTTGCTCTGTTGGCGAAGGGACAATTTTAGCACCTAACGCTTGCATCAGCTGTTGTTTTTCCTGACTAAATTTTTCTGGCACAACAAAGATTGTCTTGAGGCCCAGTTGACTGGCAGCTAATGCCAGGCCAATCCCTGTATTCCCCGCTGTCGGTTCAATAATTGTTGTGGCTTGATTTATCTTTCCCGTTTTCATTGCTTCTTTGAGAAGATGCACACCAAGCCGATCTTTGACACTGCCACCTGGATTCAAATATTCTAGTTTCGCATAAATTTTAGTGCCTTCTGGCATAGGATATTGTTCACTTGTAAATTCAAATAATGGTGTTGCTCCGATTGTGTCTAAAATTGACTGAACAATCATAGCGAATTCCTCCTTCTAATACATGTACATAAAACAAAAAGGTGCTGATCGCATCAGCACCTTTTTTGTTTATTTCTGGTTGTCTAGATTCAGAGAGGAATCGTGTTAGGCAATTTTTCAGAAATAACGGAGGTTTTCCCCATCACAAAAGAGTATGCTGCACTATTTTGCACCATACAACAACAGCTTTCCGTTTCTAAAAAAAGGCTAGCTTGTTTTTTCGTCATGGTTGATTTCCTCCTTCGTCATGTGTTGACCAAACTATACCATTTCCCATTTTCTAGTGTCAACGATTCTAACGATTGCTATTTCCTATCACACCAATGGTTTTCTTATATGTAAAAGAATTAATAGACCAAAAAAAACAGAAGGCTAGCCTTCTGTTTTTCTGCTACTTATTTAGCACGTTTTAAATACGTACCTTCCGCAGTATTGATTTCTAATAATTCGTCTGCTTCAACAAAATCTGGAACGTTAACAACTAATCCTGTTTCCATTGTAGCAGGTTTACCAGAACCAGTTACTGTTGCGCCTTTGATTGAAGGTTGCGTTTCAGCAACACGTAAGATTACCGTTGTTGGTAAAGTTAAACCAATGACTTCTTCACCATAAAATTGAATTTTTACTTCCATATTTTCTAATAAATATTTTAGTTCTTCTTCAATTAAAGCAGTTGGTACTTCATATTGTTCATATGTTTCTAAATCCATGAAAATAGCCATATCATCTTGACTGTATAAATATTGAACTGGTTTTGTATCGATGTGCGCTTTTTTCACTTTTTCATCTGGGCGCATTGTTGTATCTGTTGTTGAACCCGTACGAACATCTTTTAATTTCATACGCATAACCGTGTTACCTTTACCTGGTTTGTGGTGGCTAGCTTCCATTACTTTAATTAATTTGCCGTCTTGCTCAAAAGTCATACCGGCTTTTAAATCGCTTGCTGCAATCATTGTAATTTCTCCTTTTCTCTGGTTAATTCTTCATTATTGTAGCAAATAACCTAGGATTAATCTAGGAAATCACGTATCTTTTTTAGAAGTTTATCACTCCCCAGACATTGAATTGGGAAATAAAACGAGTTTAACTTGCCTTTTTTCTTGAATTGCGTTAGAATTACCAAGCTTTCATCAATTATTTTCACTTTTTACATAGAAAAAATCAATCATTAAAGGGGGTGATGATATGATACGTCAAACGCTATCTTTATCAAAAACACATGAGGTTGTCTGTCACTAAACATACGTTGGTGAGACAAATTGCCTTTCAGCGTATGTATTCGGTCTATTTGAAAGGAATTTAAAATCATGAACCCAACTATTCAACCTTACCAATTTAACATAATTAAAGAACAAGTCGCTGTGTTACTAAACACCTATACGTCTGTCAACGATGCTACGACTGTCAAAACTGTCCAGGCCCTATGTGCCGAAAAAATCAATGGGTTATTTCCAGAAGAACACCCTGCTGTTACGATTTTGTTGGACAAAGTGATGGATCGTCGTTTAACACGCGCACGTGCTGAAAAATATTTAGATGAATTAAAAGAAACCGTGTTGCCCTTTAAAGAACCTTCAACACCACAAGTCACGAAAGTCTTTCGCAAAGTGAAAAAGTTAAAGATTCCTGAGTGGGAAAACATGGATTTACGGAACAATACCTATGTCGGTTGGAACGACGCTGGGACTCAGAAAAAATTTATCTTAGCTTATCGAGAAAATAAATTAATCGGCGTCCACGGCACCCTTTCACCCACCATTGTTAAAGGTGTTTGCTCCATCTGTCAAACAATCACGAATGTGTCTATGTTCCTAGCTACCACCAAATCAGGCGGTGACGGAACCTACACGAAAAAAGGCAATTACATTTGCCATGATAGCGACACCTGTAACCAACAATTAACACAACCTGAATATTTGGAAGCCTTTATGGAAAATGTTAAGGCTGTGAAATAACAAAAAAACCGTCAAGAAATTTTCTTGACGGTTTTTTGTTACATCTCTTTCAATTTCCCACGAAATTCTTCAATACTTTCATAACCTTTTGCTGCCATGATTTCTTGTAATTCTTTGGCTAGACGCTCAAAAACTTGTGGACCTTCTTGATGCAATTGTGTGCCAACTTGTACTAATGTCGCACCACATAAAAGATGCTCAAAAACATCCTTTCCGCATGTAATACCGCCCGTTCCAATAATTTTGATTTCTGGTTTCAAACGTTGCGCAAACGCACGAACATTGGCTAACGCTGTTGGTTTGACATATTCGCCGCCCAGTCCACCGAAGCCTCCTTTTGGTTTAATGACCACTTCTTCCTTGTCACTGTCAATATATAAACCATTACCGATGCTATTAATACTATTCACGTATACTAAAGGGAATTTATTTAAAATTTCAGCCATTGCGTCAAAATGTGCAATATCAAAAAATGGGGGTAATTTTACACCTAATGGTTTAGTAAAAAATTGAAAAACTTCTGTTAAAAGCTTTTCTGTTAATTCAAAATCATAAGCAATTTGCGGTTTACCAGGTAAATTGGGACAAGACAAATTAAATTCTGTCACTCCTGTGTATTCACTTTCTTGCACTTTTTTTAAAATAGCGATATTTTCCTCATAATTCATACCAGATACAGATAAAAAGCGTAACTCCTCAGGAAATTCCTTTTGACGTGCAATCTGATAATCTAAATAATAATCAATCCCTAAATTAGGCAAGCCCATTGAGTTAATACTTCCTAATGGTGTATCAAAATACCGAGGCTCCTCATTGCCCTGACGAGGATTAGGTGTTGCTGTCTTAGCGACAAAAGCACCTGCTTGAGAAGCCGCTAACTCATCCATTTCCTTAATTGTCATACAATGAATGCCTGATGCGTTCATTAACACATTCGCCAATTTATGTCCCGAAAACTCTACTGAAATATCCAAAAGAAAAACCCTCCTGTAAATTGTTTTACTCATAAGCTTACCACCTTCACATAAGCTTTTTATGATTATAGCATGTTTTTTTGCGTTAGTGTTATTTATATAAATTTAAAAAGGAATAAGCCAATATGACTTATTCCTTTTCTTAGGGAAACTAACGTATCCAAAATTGATTGATTCTTATCGTCCCACAATAAACGTCAATTCACATTCGCAGACCTTTTTATCTTCCACGTAAGCAGTCGCTTTGCCGATGCCGACAAAGTCACGTAATTTGACGATTTCAAAATGTAATTTCAAGACATCACCAGGGACCACTTTTTGACGGAATTTGGCCTTGTTGATACCGCCAATATAGGCCGTTTCACCTTCAAATTGATCCATTTTTAAGATTAAAATCGAACCTACTTGTGCCAATGCTTCAATAATCAAAACGCCTGGCATTGTTGGATTTCCAGGGAAATGTCCTTGAAAAAATTCTTCGTTAATTGTCACATTTTTTGTTGCAATAATCTTTTCATTTGGAATAATTTCATCCACATAATCAATATAACAAATCGGATAGCGATTAGGAATCATTTCCATAATTTCTGTTGCAGTCATTACTTTTTTCATACTAGTTTTCCTCCCATTTCTTCAAGCAAATTACACCATTATGGCCACCAAAGCCAAACGAATTACTAATTGTATAGTCCGCTGTAATGTCACGTGCACCTTCTGTGACATAATCTAAATCACAATCTGGATCAGCAACTTGGTAGCCTACTGTCGGATGAGCTTTTCCTTCTTGCAATGTTTGTACACAAGCGATCGCTTCGATACCGCCAGCCGCGCCCAATAAATGTCCAGTCATACTCTTTGTACTTGAAATTGGAATTTGCGATGCTCGCTCACCAAAGACACGTTTGATGGCCGTTGTTTCCGCAGCGTCATTCGCTGGGGTTGACGTACCATGAGCATTGATATACCCAATTTGTTCCGGCGTAATCCCTGCTTCCGCAATCGCCATTTCCATCGCAGCCGCCGCGCCACTACCGTCTTTTAAAGGAGCGGTCATGTGGCTAGCATCACAGTTGCTGCCATATCCAACAATTTCGCCGTAGATAGTTGCGCCACGTTTCTGTGCATGCTCGAGTTCTTCTAAAACCAGCATTCCTGCGCCTTCACCCATCACAAAACCTTTTCGTTCTTTATCAAAAGGAATCGAAGCCCGAGTCGCATCTTCTGTTGTATTTAAAGCATTCAATGCCGCAAAACCGGCAATCCCAATTTCACATACTGTGGCTTCTGTGCCACCAGTTACCATCATGTCCGCTAAACCATATTTAATCGTGCGAAAAGCTTCACCAATCGCATTCGTCGCAGAAGCACAAGCAGTCACGATAGTTTGAGAAGGTCCTTTTGCACCTAGACGAATCGAAATATTTCCCGCTGCCATATTAGCAATTACCATAGGCACGAAAAATGGTGTTACGCGTTTTGCGCCTTTTTTATCCATTACCCGTACTTGGTCTTGTAAGGTAGTCATCCCGCCGATCCCACTACCGACAATCACACCTAAACGAGTCGGGTCAATCGTTGCTTCTGTTAAACCACTCATTTCCCACGCTTCTAAAGCAGCCACCAAGCCATATTGAGAAAATAAGTCCATTCTTTTTTGCTCTTTGCGTTCTAAAACAGCACTTGGGTCAAACTCTTTCACTTCGCCAGCCAAAGCTACCCCAGTATCTTCAGAATCAAATTTAGTGATTTTGCCAATTCCTAGCTTGCCATCCACTAGATTATGCCAAAATTCTTTTACGGTATTGCCTAATGGTGTTACGGCTCCCATGCCGGTTATGACCACTCTTTTCATACTGTACCTCCGAGTTTATTTTGATTATCAAACTATTATTTCATGCGGTTTCCAGCACTTTTTCTTAAAAAATAAGAAAAATAGTTTGACTTTCAAAGTATTTTGGTTAATAATTCAGACATCAGGAAAAATGTCTGTTTTTTTCAAGATTAGAAAATTGAGAAGATTTTGTTATCATTCTCACACAGATAATACCAGTTGAAATTTTATTCGTCAACTCAATAAATGTAACTTTTACATTTTGATGAAGAAAAGCCTATTCTATCAACAAAAATTTTTTATTAAAGGAGATTTTATATGTTTTTACAAAATAAGAATGTCGTCGTAATGGGTGTTGCCAACAAAAAAAGTATTGCTTGGGGCTGTGCAAAAGCATTAAAAGATCAAGGGGCCAATGTTATTTATACGTATCAAAACGAACGCATGAAAAAGCAAGTAGTTAAATTAGCAGATGAAAATGATTTGTTGGTGGAGTGCGATGTTGCTTCTGATGCGTCCATTCAAGCAGCCTTTGAAACAATTAAAAACGAAGTGGGCACAATCGATGGACTAGTCCATGCGATTGCTTTTGCCAAAAAAGAAGAATTGTCTGGAAACGTTAGTGACATCACTCGTGATGGTTTCCTATTAGCACAAGATATTAGTAGCTACTCTCTTTTAGCAGTCACTCATTATGCGAAACCTTTGTTAAATCCTGGTTCAGGAATTGTCACATTGACGTATTTAGGTTCCGAACGTGCGATTCCTAACTACAATATGATGGGGATTGCTAAAGCTTCTTTAGAAACTGCCGTGAAATATTTAGCTTTTGAATTAGCTGCAGATAAAATTCGTGTCAATGGAATCTCCGCAGGAGCGATTAAAACATTGGCTGTGACTGGTGTAAAAGACTACGATCAATTGATTAGTATTTCTAATGAGCGGACACCAGATAAAACAGGTGTAACCATTGAAGAAGTCGGAAACACTTGTGCCTTTTTAGTCAGTGAACTAGCTAGTGGTGTGGTCGGTGACATCATTTATGTCGATAAAGGCGTTCACTTAACTTAATCATTTTTTGTCTTTATTTTCTATTTATACATTAAAAAACAGAGATTGGACAATCTCTTTCACTCATTGATTGTCCAATTTCTGTTCTATTTTGTACTTTATTCTATAATAAAATTGACAGTTTCAATTCCAAAAACAGTTGTTAGGATTTGATTGACTTGTTCAAAAAGTTTTGGTAAATCTTCCAGTTTATTTTTAGATTGGATTTTTTCAGAACCGTTATCGTAGCTTAAATGATTGTACGTTTCTTTAAAGGTTACTGCTGTGTCTTCTTTTCGATAAAGGATATATTCGTCATCTAGCATATCCATTTGCAGCTCCTGTTTAAATCCATTTCTGGCAACAACAGCAGAAACTAGATGAGCAACTGTCAAGCCATCTAACGGAATGTTCACTCCATTCATTGCTAATGTGTAGACGGTATCTTCCACTAAACCACAGGCGTTGCAACCACCACTGGTTAAATCTACTGTACTTGTTATAATTGCCTCTTGCATCGTTTCTTCCCCCATATTGTTTTTTAAAGTTATTCTTTCATTTGTTATTTACGAACGTAATTCACATCATAATCGTCAACTTCAATATAGATATAGATTTTTTTATCAGGCATTTTACTGCGAATGTCTCGTTCAATCGCATTCACAACATCAGGTGCATCTTCTTCCATTGGTTCTACCACATCAATTTTTGCCGCTACTAAAATTTCAGTTGGGCCTAAATGAACGGTTTTTACATCAATTAGTTTTTCAACATCCGCCCGATCAAATGCAGTTTTAATTTTTGCTAAATCTGTAGCGGTCACACTTTCGCCTATAATCAAACTATAAAATTCTTTCGCTAAGAAAATGGCTGCACACATTAATAGTAAACCAATCAGTAAACCACTGATAGCATCAAATGCAGCAATCCCAGTTACCATCGTTAAAAGGGTCCCCACCAAAGCTAAACACAAACCAATAACCGCACAAAAGTCTTCCGTAAAAATAATTAAAATTTCACTGTGACGACTTTCTCGCAAAAATTTTAAGAGCGATAACTTCTCTGTATTCAATTCTTTGATTTCTTTCATCGCTACACGCAACGAGCTACCTTCCACAAGCAAACCAAAAATTAAAATACCAATGACAATAGCCACATTTTCTACTTCGTGAGAGGGATGCAGTAACTTCTGAATAGCCTCCATTACGCCTAACGCACCCCCACCAAAAAAGAGCATCGTTGCAACAATTGTACTAAAAAAGTATTTTGCACGGCCTTCTCCAAATTGATGTAATGCACTTTGTCCACGAGAAGCGCGCTTATTCCCAAAAAGTAATAACACCTGGTTACTACAATCTACGACACTGTGGATACTTTCATTCATCATAGCGGTACTACCACTTAAAGCAAAACCAACAAATTTACTAATCGCTACTAAAATATTCGCAATCAGTGCGGCAATAACTGCAAACATGCCACTCGATTTTTTTGTCTCCATAATTACCTCCTATATGTAACGTAAAACTAAGATAAACCACCCGTTTATTCATCCATCATTTTACCACTTCTGAGGTATTTGTAAAAAAGAGTTCTCTTAAAATTCAAAAAGAAATGTACTGACTGTTTTAGTTGGCCCTCATTTATCGGTGTCCGTCCCACTCTTGATAAAATTCCTCCAGATAAAGTTCCATAAATTGATGACGCTTTTCCGCCAATAAGCGACCATAATTTGTATTCATTTGTTCCTTTAACTTTAAAAGTTTCTCATAAAAATGCATAATGGCAGTATCTTCCCCATTCCGGTATTCTTCTTGGGTTAACTGTTCACGAGGTTGTTTGTGGGGATCGTGAATTAGACGGCCTTTATTTCCCGAATAAGCCATCACCCGTGCAATTCCAATCGCGCCGATGGCATCTAATCGATCCGCATCCTGGACCACTTTTCCTTCTAATGTAGTGACTGTTTTCCCAGTATTTCCTCCTTTAAAGGACATATTAGCAATAATAGAAAGGATGTGATTCGTTTGCTCTGTTGATACGTCATTCGCTTCCAACCATTGTTGCACCTTTAGCAAGCCAGCCTCTTCACTTTCGTTAAATTTTTCATCGCCAATATCATGTAACAATGCTGTTAATATACATAAAAATAAATTTGCTTGTTCTTTCTCTGCAATTGTTTTTGCTAATTGTGTCACCCGATAAATATGCCACCAGTCATGGCCACTTGCTTCGTTGGCTAATTCTTGTTGAACATAACGCTCTGCTGCTTGAATAATTGTTTGTTCTTCAAAACTAAGAGATTCATTTTCAAACATCCTAACACTCCTTTATTCTGGATTTAAAATTTCCACTTGGATAATCCCGCTAGCTTTCAGAAACATATTGGTGACAATCGGACCTACAAAAGAAAATCCTCTTTTTTTTAAGTCTTTTGCTACGTTATCTGACAAAAGCTGTGTGCGTGGGACTTGGTATGCTTCTTCATAAATAGATAAAACGGGGACGTTTTTTACAAATTGCCATAGATAATTGGCAAAACTGCCAAATTCTTCTTGTACTTTTAAAATTGCTTGCGCATTTTTAATGGTTGCTTCAATTTTGCGCCGATTGCGAATCATATCTGGATCAGCTACTATTCGATCGACTTCGTCAGGCAACAGCGCGGCAACTTTTTCCGGCTTCATTTGGCAAAAATTTTTCATGAATGCTACTTTTTTCCCTGCTGCTGCTTTCCAACTTAAACCAACTTGAAAAACACCCACCGTCAACAATAAAAACAGCAAATCATCCTCTCTTGTAGGTTTTCCCCATTGTTCTGTATACCATTGATAGTTGTTCATCGCCGCCTCCTTTTAAGACTGTTCAAATGTTAATAATGCTTGTTTCATTGCTAAACCACCACGGTAACCGGTTAATTGTCCCTTGCTGCCGATGACTCGATGGCAAGGAATGACCATTAATAAAGGATTTTTCCCAATCGCTGTGCCAACTGCTCGAACCGCACGTGGACGCCCAATTTTTTCTGAAATTTCTTGATAGGTCATTGTCTCACCATAAGGTATTTCTTGCAACGCCTGCCAAACTTCTTTTTGAAATGGTGTTCCTTCGATGTCTATGGGATAAGCAAACGTTGTCGAATGTTGGTTAAGATAACTTATTAATGCTTCTTTATAAGGCGCAGTTTTCTTTTCAGAAGCTTCTAATTGTGCTTGAGGGTACCAGTTTTTCAGCTCTTCTATCGATTGATTGGCTGAACCTACAAAAGCTAGTCCAGCGTCTGTCACACCAAGATAATAGTGATCTTTCTGCCATTCTTGTTGCGCATAATAAATCTTTTTTACCATATGTCTACACTTCTTTCTCGTGTTTTCTTATCTTCATTATAATTCTTTTGGCTTTCAAAATCTTGCGCTCCTATCACTTTTTACTTGTTTTTATTAGGGATTCTTTTACAATGAAGAAAACGGGAGGTGTGCTTACAATGAAAACAACGTATCGACTTACTCAGAAACGTTGGGAAGCCATTCAAAATAATAATACGCAATTTGATGGTGATTTTTTTTATGGTGTGACCACAACTAAAATTTTTTGTCGTCCTTCGTGCCCTTCCCGTGTGCCCAACAAGAACCACGTTCTGATTTTCAAAACGGCTCAGGAAGCTTTAACACTTGGTTTTCGTCCATGTAAAAGATGTCAACCAACCGGGCAAGTCGTTCCTAACGAGGAATGGGTTGCTCAAATTAAGCAATTTATTGATCGGCATTCAGCGGAACCTTTAAGTTTAGACTATTTAGCGCAAGCCTGCCACGGTAGTCCCTTTCATTTGCAGCGAACCTTTAAGGAACAGACGAAACAAACCCCATTAGCTTATTTAACAAGTGTCCGAATTAGGCAAGCCCAAGAATTGCTTCTCCATTCACCCCTTACGATTCAACAAATCGCGAAAAAAGTTGGCTTCCAAACCGCAGCATATTTTGCCACCACTTTTAAAAAAGAAACAGGCGTAACCCCCTCTGTTTATCGCAGTAAAAATGAGCCGAAAAAATAACATTTCGGCTCATCGGATTATTTATTGGGGCGTGATTGTAGCCACGCTACAATCAATTGACTGATTTCTGTTTGCTGTTGCTCGTTAGAAATTGTCGCTTTGTTATCTCCTTTTTGGACACCGTAATTACCAAACCCTGCATGATTACCACCTTTGATAGATACATACTGCGTATCTTTTGGCAAAAACTGTTTGGCTTTTTGGTAGCTAGTCCAATTTAAAACACCATCGTTTGTGGCTGTTATTGACAGAACCGGCAGATTTTGCTTGTTTAGTGCACCTTTTTCGTCAGGATAGCTGGCTAAATAAATCATGCCTTTGATTCGTTGCTCATTTTCCGCTACAAAACGACTAGCCATCACACCACCCAGAGAATGCCCAGCCAAAACGAAGTTTTGTTGTGGATGATCCTTTATAATTTGTTCTGCAGCATTTGGTGCAAGAACCGCTAAATTCAAAGGAAAATGAACAACATAGACATCGTAACCTTTCGTAGCAACTTCTTGCGCCCATTCACTATAACTAGCGGGCGCAACCAATGCACCTGGATAAAAAATCAGTGCTGTATCATTTTTTTGCCCGTTTGTGTAATAATCATAGTTTTTTTCTTGCGTGGCACTTTGACTTATTTTTAAGGCCGAATCGGTTGCTTGATACGTACTATTTTTAATAAAAATAGTCAGGCCGATGACTAAGATTACTAAAAAAAGCCCAAGTCCTAGGACAATTTTTTTCCAGCGTGATTTTGTTCTATTTTTCATCTCATTTCCTCCCAATGAAAAAATTCTTCTTTCTGATTCTACCTTTAATAAAAAAAGAACACAACAATAGGAGTTGGTGGAGCAACCCTTTTCTTGCTCCACCAACTCCTAAATAGACTGTTTCTCTAATCCAGGGATTATTTTGATTCTTTTTCGCCTGCTTCTAAGTAGCTGACATCATTGACTTTATCCAAAGTATACTCGCCATTTTTGTAATGAATCGTTGTAACACTAGCATTCTTCAAACCGCCTTCTGGGACTTTAAAATCATCAAATAAAGTTGCTAACAACGCTGAAATACTCAAGCCATGAGAGACCACTAAAACATTGCCATTCCCAGAATTGGCTGATTCTGTGGCAACAATTTTATCTAAGCCTTTTTTCAAACGTTTGGTAATTGTAGCATAGTCTTCTGCAGGCCAGTTATTCTTGCTTTCCTCGCGCTGTTGATCCAGTTTAGCTACACTGTTGGCAAAGGATTCAGGAGTCATGTTTTTCATAAATTCTTCTAAGGAAACACCTTGATCATCAGCAATATCCTGCCACATTGTCTTGTTTAAATCCCCTTCATAGCTACCAAAATTAAATTCACGTAAATCTGGGTCACGCACGACTTCAAGGTCTTTGCCTGCTTTATTTTGATCTAAAATAAGTTGAGCAGTTTGCAAGGCGCGGCCACTATCACTACTATATGCATTTTGAAAGGCAACATCTTTCAGGCCAATCCCAGTTGCTGTCACAACTTTTTCACCTTCTGGTGTTAAGACCGCATCTGACCATCCTTGTACGCGGTCCGTCGTATTTAACATGGTTTTTCCATGGCGCACAATGTAAAGAGTTAGTTCTTCAGGTTTTGTCTCTTTTTCTTTTGTCGTTGCTTGCTGATTTTTACCACAACCAACCATTACTAAAATGGCCAGAAAAAGCATCCCCACAATCGTCAATCGTTTTTTCATTTTTTATTTCCCCTCATTTTCTACTCAGTTGTTAAGTTTTCACCATTACTAGCGATAACTTGTTTGTACCAATTAAATGATTTTTTCTTAGTTCGTTTCAAGGTTCCCTGACCTTGGTCATCCATGTCTACATAGATAAAGCCGTAACGTTTTTTCATTTCGCCAGTCCCTGCTGAAACTAAGTCAATACAACCCCATGGCGTATAACCAATTAAGTTAACCCCGTCTTCTTCTACTGCGGTTCTCATGGCTTCAATATGTTGTTTAAAATAATCAATGCGGTAATCGTCGACAATCGAGCCATCCTCTTGCAATGTATCCACCGCACCAAACCCGTTTTCAACCACAAACAATGGCATATTGTAACGATCTGACAACTGACACAATGAAATTCTTAACCCTAAAGGATCGACAGCCCAGCCCCATTCAGATTCTTGCAAATAAGGATTTTTAACCGCAGGCATTTGGTTGCCTCCGACATATTTTACTTCTTCGGGATAAGCAGTCGAAACGGTCGACATATAATAACTAAACCCGATATAATCAACTGTTCCTTTTTGAATAATCGCTAAATCCTCTGACTCCATTTGAATTGTCATTCCTTCACGCTCAAATTCTTTGAGCTTATGCGCTGGATAATAGCCCTTAGCCTGGACATCCATATAAAATTCTTGCTCTCGGTTAAATTGAACAGCTGCCATCACGTCCTCAGGTTTGCAGGACAAAGGATAACTTGGAATATAAGCCACCATCATACCAATTTGGAAATCTGGATTGATGGAATGTCCTAATTCAACTGCTTTCGCACTTGCTACAAATAGATGATGCACTGCTTGATATTTACTTTGTTTATCATTATTGTGAATCCCAATTTGCGTCCAACTTCTTAAAAAATTGATTTCATTAAAAGTCATCCAATACTTCACTTTATCCTGGTAACGTGTAAAAATGGTTTCGCAAAAGAAAACAAAGAAATCAATCACTTCACGATTTTTCCAACCATCATATTCATCGGCCAAATACATCGGAATATCAAAATGGTTAATCGTCACAACAGGCTCAATTCCATGGCGCAGCAAAGTATCAAAAACTTTATCATAAAAGGCTAAGCCTTCTTCATTAATCTCTTTTGTTCCATTTGGGCAAATCCGGCTCCAGGCGATAGACAGCCGAAAACATTTGAAACCCATTTCTGCAAATAAGGCGATATCTTCTTCGTAATGATGGTAAAAGTCCGTCGCTACATGGCTAGGATAGTATAACTCTTCATCGATATAGCCAATCGCTCCTTCGGGCAATGCTTGATCGCGCGTACACGAAGCTTTTTGGCCCTCTTTAGTTAAATACGTAATCCGTCGCGGTTCTGTTTGACTACCACCAGTAATTGCATCTAATGTACTCAGACCTTTGCCTCCTGAAAGATAGCCACCTTCATATTGGTTAGCAGCTGTTGCGCCGCCCCATAAAAAATTTTCTGGAAATCCCATAAAATCCCTCTTTCCCTCTGTTTTTAGGCATAGCAAAGAAACCATCAAGGGAATTGACGCTAGCAGAAGAGTCCTTGTTTTTTCTGCCAACGTCAAACGCCCTTTAATAGTTGCTAATTTTATTAATTACTTAAATCTTCACCATTTGTTGCGATTACTTTTTTGTACCAATCAAACGATTTTTTCTTGCTTCGTTTTAACGTACCATTTCCTTCGTTATCGCGATCCACATAGATAAAGCCATAGCGTTTTTTCATTTCACCAGTTCCAGCTGATACTAAATCAATACAGCCCCAAGTCGTATAGCCTAACAAGTCGACACCATCTTGTTCAACGGCATCTTTCATCGCTTGAATATGCGCCGCCAAATAATCGATACGATAATCATCGACTACATAACCATTTTCGTCTGGTGTGTCTACCGCTCCTAAGCCATTTTCAACAATGAATAGTGGTTTTTGATAACGATCATATAAATCATTCATCGTAATTCTCAAACCAAGCGGATCAATTTGCCAACCCCATTCACTGGCTTTTAAATAAGGATTTTTCACAGAGGCAAAGATGTTACCAGCTGTTTGCTCATTAATTTCTGGATCTGTTGATGTGACACGAGAAGAATAATAAGAGAACGAAATGAAGTCCACCGTATGTTCTTTTAAAAGTTCTTCGTCGCCTTCTTCCATTTCAATTTGAATACCTTTACGGGCCATTTCTTTTAAAGCATACGCAGGGTATTCCCCACGTGATTGGACATCAATAAAGAAATAATTTTCACGATCTGCTTGTCGAGCAGCGAAAACATCTTCTGGTTTACAAGTATAAGCGTAGTTGGAACCAGCCGCTAACATACAACCTACTTGGTTTTCAGGATCTACCTCATGAGCAATTTTTGTCGCAATTGCACTTGCTAGTAGTTCATGATGGGCCGCTTGGTATTTCACTTGTTCTTTGTTTTCGCCTTCTTCAAAGTATAGACCTGCTCCCATAAATGGTGCATGTAAAATCATATTAATTTCGTTAAATGTTAACCAATACTTGACTAATCCTTTATATCGGTTGAAAATTACACGGCAAAGATTTTCATAGAAACCTACTAACTTACGACTACGCCAAGCGCCATATTCTTCCACTAAGTGCATTGGGCAGTCAAAGTGTGTAATCGTTACTAGTGGCTCAATCCCATATTTATGACATTCTTTGAATAAGTCTTCATAGAACTTCAAGCCTTCTTCATTCGGCTCTGTTTCATCTCCCATTGGAAAAATTCGACTCCAAGCAATGGATAAACGGTATGTTTTAAAACCCATTTCACCAAACAAGGCGATATCTTCTTTATAGCGATGATACATATCAATCGCCTCTTGTGCAGGATAGAAATGTTCCTCATCAAAGTTAAACATTTTCTTTTCACCAGTGATTACTGGAAAACGATCTGGACCAGTTGGTGCTAAATCGACGTTTGCCAAACCGCGTCCGCCTTCGTTATAGCCACCTTCACATTGATTGGCTGCTGTTGCGCCACCCCATAAAAAGTCTTTTCTAAATGCCATAAATTCTCTTCCTCCACATCTTTTTATATTAAAGCGGTCAGCAAATCATCACTTGTTGAAACTTCATTACTGCCGACTTCCAAAATATCTAAATAATCCGCTGTATTCGTCACAACGATTGGAATTTGTGTACTAAACCCAGCTTTTTTAATTCCTTCTAAATCAAAGGTTACTAATGTTTGACCTTTTTTCACGCGGTCACCTTGTTTTACAAAAGCTTCAAAGCCTTCACCTTCTAATTGAACTGTATCAATCCCAATATGAATCAATAATTCTGTGCCATTATCTGAAATCAAACCTAATGCATGTTTTGTTGGGAATAGTGTGACAATCGTTCCATCAAAGGGTGCAACCACTTTGCCTTCCGTTGGTTCAATCACGACCCCATTTCCTAAAGCTCCATTTGCAAAAGCAGGATCCTCTGCATTTTTTAAAGATAACACTCGTCCTTTGACTGGACTTGTAATATTTTCTTTTTTAATCGTTGTTTTATCAATAATCACTTCTTCTTCCTCAACTGTATTGTCTTTCCAGAAGAAGAATGTTAGACCAAAACCAACGACCGCTGCAATGGCAATTGCAATAAAGGACTGAATCATCCCACTTGCATCATCACCATTGATAAAGTTTAGCACACCGAAAATTCCTAAACCACCCATTGTATATGCTGTCACATTATTGATCATCAAATATAAACCACCGACAGCGCCACCAATCATTGAATAAATAAATGGCCATTTTTTCGGTAAAGTGATTCCATAAATTGCTGGCTCTGTTACACCAAAAATACCAGAGATAATTGCTGGCGGACACAAAGCTTTTAACTTTTTATCTTTCAATTTGAAGAACATCGCTAAAACAACCGCTGTTTGCGCAAAACTAGCTGCAAATGATCCCGTTAATACTTGGCTTGAACCTTCTTGTGTCACTTGCATAATAGCTAATGGCACAACACTCCAATGTAAACCAAAAATAACTAAGACTTGCCAGAAGAAACCAAGAATCAAACCATACAAAGCTGGTGAGAAACTCATTAATGCTGTAAAGCCAGCGCTTAATAAATCTGTTAGCATGCTCACGATTGGCCCAATTACTAAGAAACCAATTGGTAAGGCAATCAACAAGACAAAAAACGGTACTAAGAACGTTTGAACAACTTCTGGAATAATCCGTTTAAACACTTTTTGAACTTGTGCCGCAAAAGCAATAATGAAGATGATTGGTACGACACTACTTGTATAGTTCGCACCGACCCAAGGAATCCCCATAAATGTATTATAGGCAGGTAAGCCGAATAAATTATACGGTGCTGCGGCTCCGGCACCCGCTGTTGTTTCAAAGGCCGTTTGTAATGCACTTCCTTGAATCGTTGGGTAACATAAAGCTGCGCCAATCACGATCCCTACCATTGGATGCAACCGGAATTTTTTAGCTGCTGTATAACCTAAAATAACTGGCATAAAGTAGAAAATTGCATCGCCAATCCCATTTAACATGGTATAAGTCCCTGACGTAGCCGTATAGAGCTTTAAGAAAACCAATAAGGCATTTAACCCTTTAACCATCCCAGCCGCTGCTAACGCCCCTAAAAAGGGTTGGAAACAACCACTTAAAATATCTATTAAGCGATCAAATAAATTCCCACTGGAAGCTTCTTCTTCACGTTCTCCTGACAAGCCTGCAATACTAACTACTTCTTCGTAAACGGCTGGAACATGGTTCCCAATAACGACTTGATATTGTCCACCGCTTTTCATAACAGTTACCACACCGTCCATATTTTTTAAGACATCATCATTCGCTTGACTCTCATCTTTTAATTTGAAGCGAAGACGTGTGATACAATGTGTCAAACTATTAATATTCTCTTGCCCACCGACATTTTTTACAATTTTTTCTGCTAGTTCATGATATTTTCCCATCTTTTTTTCCTCCAAAAATTTATTTTCATTTGAAGGTTTAGCCAACTGAATGTCACTATCCAAAGTGGTGCGTTTATTGTTCCGTTGTTTGTACAATTCGTGCAATGTGAATCGTTAGGTACAAGCGTTCTTCATTTGAAACTTGATAGTCATAGTTCTCATTTAAATACAAGCTGATCTTTTCCACGCAACGATAGGCGTTGAGATATTTCTTTTTAATTACCGCATACAGTTCTTCATCATCATTTTCGACAACTTCACGTTGGTGTAATAAGCGATAACAGAAAAATTTTAAATGTGTGCTAAATCGATAAAAGTAGACAGAGTCTTCATCAAAACTTACCTTAAAATAGTATTTGACGATATTTGTAATCTCTTGCATCAACTTTGTCAATTCATAAATATTACCGACTTCTTCCTCCATCTCCGCATTCACCAAGTGCAATGCGATAAAACCTGCCTCATCCGTTGACAATTCCATTCCTACGCGCTTTTGTACCATTTTTAAAGCATTTACTCCTACTTCGTACTCTTCAGGAAAAAAACGTTTAATATCCCATAATAATAAATTCTTAATTGCAATTCCTTGTTTTTTTCTTTCTAAAGCTGTGTACAAATGATCCGTCAGAGAAATATAAATGGTATCATTCAAACTCTTTTTCAACGTTGATTTTGCATAAACAATAATGTCATCCGAGAGTTTCATCATCTCTAAAGGAATATTTCCTAACAATTCTTGAAACTTAAGTGATGTTTCTTGATTGGCTAAATAAAAAACTTGATCGATACTTTCATCAGGAACCCAATCACCAATGCGTTTCTTAAAAGCAATTCCTTTGCCCATAACAATTTGCTCTCGTTTATCATCATCTAATGTAATAACCACATTATTGTTTAAAATTTTGTGAATAATCAATGCCCCACCTCCTTTGTGTTTCGTTGAAAAAAGAAAAACCCAATTTCTTCAAAAAGAACGACACATCTGTCGCTTCATGAAAAAATTAGGTTTAGCTTGTCTTTAAACAATCACTATCCATCTATTTACTTATCCCTACATCCAAAGAATAACATATTTACAACAAATGTCAACGCTTTCAACGACATTTTTTTGTAATAAAAATAAAAAAAGCATACAAACAATGTTTGTATGCTTCACTATGACCCGTACGGGACTCGAACCCGTGTTACCGCCGTGAAAGGGCGGTGTCTTAACCGCTTGACCAACGGGCCATTAAAAAGAAAAAACGGAGAAGGAGGGATTTGAACCCTCGCGCCGGTTTCCCGACCTACACCCTTAGCAGGGGCGCCTCTTCAGCCACTTGAGTACTTCCCCAAGAAATAAATGGGCCTAAATGGACTCGAACCATCGACCTCACGCTTATCAGGCGTGCGCTCTAACCAGCTGAGCTATAGGCCCCAAATAAGAAAAAAGCGGGTGACGAGAATCGAACTCGCGACAACAGCTTGGAAGGCTGTGGTTTTACCACTAAACTACACCCGCAAATTTTTCTTGGATGGCGCGGGACAGAATCGAACTGCCGACACATGGAGCTTCAATCCATTGCTCTACCAACTGAGCTACCGAGCCAAAAACGGTCTGGACGGGACTCGAACCCGCGACCTCCTGCGTGACAGGCAGGCATTCTAACCAGCTGAACTACCAAACCATACTTTTCTTTTTATGTGCTTTTGAAATCAAAAGCAATTGCGGGGGCAGGATTTGAACCTACGACCTTCGGGTTATGAGCCCGACGAGCTACCTGACTGCTCCACCCCGCGATAATTAGACTAAGGAAAATTGATTCCTAAGAAAGGAGGATAAGGGATTCGAACCCTTGCACGGTTTTACCCGCCTGACGGTTTTCAAGACCGTTCCCTTCAGCCGGACTTGGGTAATCCTCCGTAACAAAACTATGACCCGTACGGGACTCGAACCCGTGTTACCGCCGTGAAAGGGCGGTGTCTTAACCGCTTGACCAACGGGCCATTTTATAAAATTATGGGCCTAAATGGACTCGAACCATCGACCTCACGCTTATCAGGCGTGCGCTCTAACCAGCTGAGCTATAGGCCCCAAATAAGAAAAAAGCGGGTGACGAGAATCGAACTCGCGACAACAGCTTGGAAGGCTGTGGTTTTACCACTAAACTACACCCGCATGGCGGTCTGGACGGGACTCGAACCCGCGACCTCCTGCGTGACAGGCAGGCATTCTAACCAGCTGAACTACCAAACCATACTTTTCTTTTTATGTGCTTTTGAAATCAAAAGCAATTGCGGGGGCAGGATTTGAACCTACGACCTTCGGGTTATGAGCCCGACGAGCTACCTGACTGCTCCACCCCGCGATAATTAGACTAAGGAAAATTGATTCCTAAGAAAGGAGGATAAGGGATTCGAACCCTTGCACGGTTTTACCCGCCTGACGGTTTTCAAGACCGTTCCCTTCAGCCGGACTTGGGTAATCCTCCATGATAAAAATAAAACTATAAACAACGTCACAATGGACCTTGTAGGACTCGAACCTACGACCGGACGGTTATGAGCCGTCTGCTCTAACCAACTGAGCTAAAGGTCCAGGCTCTTCCAAATGTATAATCGCGGCGGAGGGGATCGAACCCCCGACCTCCCGGGTATGAACCGGACGCTCTAGCCAGCTGAGCTACACCGCGAAACTCTTATATTAAATAAGAATGGAGCCTAGCGGGATCGAACCGCTGACCTCCTGCGTGCAAAGCAGGCGCTCTCCCAGCTGAGCTAAGGCCCCATGAAAATTATTATCGGGAAGACAGGATTCGAACCTGCGACCCCTTGGTCCCAAACCAAGTGCTCTACCAAGCTGAGCTACTTCCCGTATATAACTAATGCACCCAAAGGGAGTCGAACCCCTAACCTTTTGATTCGTAGTCAAACACTCTA